>Ga0172373_10001233_pt1 | contig 41666 bp, 40 predicted proteins | sample Lak10m_2_FD_114546 | JGI IMG/M metagenome (GOLD analysis project Ga0172373, IMG submission 114546) | Freshwater microbial communities from Kabuno Bay, South-Kivu, Congo - kab_092012_10m | ecosystem: Environmental > Aquatic > Freshwater > Lake | place: Democratic Republic of the Congo... | reverse complement strand
TTGAGTGGTAAATGGTATACAATTGATACAATAATTGGCGATATGATAAGGCTATAACTGTTACGCAGAAAGGATTCAAGCTACTATTAGCTGCGCTTATCCCCATGAACCCAGAAGAGCCCAATAATTGGCGATATGATAAGGCTATAACTGTTACGCAGAAAGGATTCAAGCTACTATTAGCTGCGCTTATCCCCATGAACCCAGAAGAGCCTCTAATTCTTTAATGCTATTTAATTCTTTTGCTCTTGGTAAGATCATTTCTTGTAGCTTTCGAGTAACTGCTAGCTCTGAACTCATTCGATAATTTTCTACAGTTAATCGTTGATTTAAAGATCTGATTTCTTGATTTGCTTCTACTAATTCTCTAGTACGCTCATTAATAATATTTTCTAAATTTCTATTAATTTGATCTAATTGGGTATAAGCTGTATCTTTGAGGATAACTTGTTCTTGTAATTTTTCTGAAGCTCGATTGTTTTCAGCAACTAAAGCTAAGACCGCTATTGTAGTAATTAGCATTACCCCCATAAATAACTGTAAGAATATAAGAGAACTACTTTCTTGGGATACTTTATAAAAAACCCCAAATTTGTAAGCAGTACTTATAGACGCAGTCATTGCAACAACCATTGTAATTAAGGTTGTAATTTTTGCCCCAAATCGAAAAGCAGACCATAATAATGGAGGCAATAAAAAATACTCAATTGGCTGATTACCTACCAATACTAGACTGAATATTATCGCTAAAATTAATAAACATAGAATTAGCTCTACTTTATCAAATTTATTGCCTAGATTATGTTCGGACTTTATGCTCGATTGCTTGCGCCACCAAGCACAAATTAGAGGCGCAAATAGTAATACCCTGATCGCATCGCCAACCCACCACCCCCAAGTAACACTCCAGTATATATCCCAAGGAATTAACCCAGCCCAGAATACAATTAAAGCTCCTAGTAAAGCTTGTAAAGGTGTGCCACTAAAAGTAATAGCAAGAGCAAATACAACAAAACGTTTAACGTATCCTAAGAAATCATTTTTTTTGTTGAAATAGCCAACTAATGTGGTGGAGACTAAAGCCCCGATCGCAGGTACAAGACCGCCAAAAATAGCGAAAGGGAAAGGTACTTTAGAGGTAAGAAAACTATTTATAGATGCTCCCAAAAATATTCCTACCCATCGCGATCGCCCCCTTGCCAATAAAGCTCCAACGGCAATTCCAGCAGGCGGCCATACGGGAGAACCTAACTGTGACTGCGGTAGCTGCAAAACCAATGCACTCAATACAAAGTAACCAAATGCAATAATTAAGTTGTCAATCCACCAAGCAGGGCTGATTGTTATTTTAGTCTTTGGAAATAATTTCATTTGGCTACAATTTCAAAATCTTGTGTTAGCAATCCTAAAATTTTTTAGGCTAATTATCCAGTGATTTTCGCAAATAAAATCGTTTAATGATTTTGCGCTTCTAGCTCCTAAGGGCTAGAAATACAAAAAGCGATTTCATACTGAAAATTGATCCGAATGATCGCCGCTCAAAATCAAAATGAGGTTGTCTTTTTTTGCCCAGGTATGACATTTACTGGGGCAGCTACTGGGGCAACGGTCTAGTCGCTTAACTTACAGCGTTACCTAAAAACTGCTCAAAGCGAATTTTTTATCAAAATTTAAGCTATTGTCAGGAAACCGTAAATATTGCATCCTTCAAACATAAATTATCAGTTAATAAATGACCAACAACTCAAAGTTTATGCTTGGATAAAAGGGGCATTAGCCTCCGCCTTAGGGTCAGCAGAACGGCAATAAGACAAAGTAACCATTCAGGAATAATTCTATGCAAACAAATGTTGCTAATCAAACCAGCAATATTACGGTAGAAGACGATCGCACAGGTTTAAGTATCGAAACCCTCAAGCGGGCCTTTGCCGACAACCTGTTCTACATACAAGGCAAGCTCTCTATTCTCGCCAACTTTACCGACTATTACATGGCGTTGTCATACACCACACGAGATCGCCTGTTGCAACGTTGGCTGCAAACACTCAAGGTTTACCACGAGCAAGACATCAAGACTGTTTACTATCTGTCAGCCGAGTTTTTGATGGGACGGCATCTTGGTAATAGCCTGATCAACCTTGACTTGTACGAATCGATCGAACAAGCTGTAAGAGAATCGGGATTAGATCTTACCGAAGTTCTGGAGCAAGAACCCGATCCTGGACTTGGTAACGGTGGGCTTGGACGTTTAGCGGCTTGCTTCCTAGATTCCCTTGCCACGCTAGAAATTCCTGCTATGGGTTATGGCATTCGCTACGAATTTGGGATTTTTAACCAATCAATTCAGCATGGCTGGCAGGTAGAAATCCCTGACAAGTGGCTTCGCTGTGGTAACCCTTGGGAAGTAGTTCGTTATGAATCTACAGTCCAAGTTAAGTTTGGTGGACATACAGAGATTTACAACGATGACCGTGGTCGTCCTCACACCCGTTGGATTCCTAGCTTCACCGTAGAAGGCATTCCTCACGACACCCCCGTTCCTGGTTATCAGACTAATACCGTCAACACACTCCGCCTCTGGAAAGCCGAAGCAGGCGAAGATTTTAACTTCCAAGCCTTTAACTCTGGTGACTATGATGGTGCTGTGGCTACGAAGATCAAATCAGAGACTATTTCCAAAGTTCTTTATCCCAACGACAACACTCCCCAAGGTCGTCAGTTGCGTTTAGAGCAGCAGTTCTTCTTCGTTTCTTGTTCACTCCAAGACATCATTCGTCGTCACCTTAAAAAATATAATCGTTTGGATAATCTCCCTGATCATGCGGCAATTCAGCTAAATGATACGCACCCTGCAATCAGCATTGCCGAAATGATGAGATTGCTAGTAGATGAGTATGAATTATTTTGGGATGAAGCTTGGCGAATTACCCAACGGACTTTTGCCTATACCAATCATACCCTCCTACCAGAAGCTCTAGAAAAATGGGGTGTACCTCTATTTGAGAGCCTGCTACCTCGCCATCTAGAAATAATTTATGAAATTAATCATCGTTTCTTGCAGGACGTACAGACTTGGTATCCAGATGACGAAGAACTTCTATCACGTCTGTCGATTATTGAAGAAGGTAACGGCAAGAAAGTACGGATGGCTAACCTCGCTACTGTGGGCAGTCATGCAGTCAACGGGGTCGCGGCTCTACACACAGAATTGCTAAAACAAGATGTCTTGAGTGATTTCTACAAACTTTGGCCTGGGAAGTTTAATAACAAAACCAATGGTGTCACCCCACGCCGATGGGTGTTATTGGCGAATCCAGCCTTTGCAGGATTGATTACCGAAAAGATCGGTGATAGTTGGCTAAAGCATCTTGACGAACTTAGCAAACTTGAAGCCTTCATTGAAGATCAAGACTTCCGCGATCGCTGGCGGCAAGTCAAGCAAGCCAACAAGCAAAAGCTGGCTGACTACATCATGGCTCACAATTGTGTAGAAGTTGATGTCAACTCAATTTTTGATATCCAAGTGAAGCGAATTCATGAATACAAGCGCCAACATCTTGACTTATTACACATTATTGGGCTGTACCTAAGGATTAAACAAAACCCCAACATCAAGATGACTCCCCGCACTTTTGTGTTTGGTGGCAAAGCGGCTCCTGGGTATTTCATGGCAAAGTTGATCATTAAAGCGATTAATGCTGTTGCCGATGTCGTCAATCGCGATCCAGATGTTCATGGGCGGATTAAGGTTGTCTTCCTTGCTAACTTTAGTGCTTCCCTCGGACAGTTGATTTATCCAGCCGCTGACTTGTCGGAGCAAATCTCTACCGCAGGTAAAGAAGCGTCGGGTACTGGCAACATGAAGTTCACAATGAACGGCGCGTTGACAATTGGTACTTTGGATGGAGCCAATATTGAAATTCGTGAAGAAGTTGGTGAAGATAATTTCTTCCTATTTGGTCTGACGGCTGCGGAAGTCGAGAAGATGAAATATGAAGGATACAATCCTCGCGACTACTACGAGAGCAATGAAGAGCTTCGCAATGTACTCGATCGCTTAGCGATGGGGTATTTCTCTCCTGGTGAGAAGGACTTGTTTAAGCCTTTGGTTGACTCACTCTTGCATCATGATGAATATATGTTGTTGGCTGATTATCAAGCCTATGCAGATTGTCAAGCTAGAGTTAGTGATGCTTATAAAGATATTGAACGCTGGACAACGATGAGTATTCTCAACGTTGCTCGTTCTGGAAAGTTCTCTTCTGATCGCACAATCAAAGAATATTGTGATGATATCTGGAACGTTAAACCCGTTAAAGTGGAATTGGAACCCTATGATCCTGCGAGAGCGACTCTCAATGTTGGCGGTTAATCTTTAAATTGCAAATAACAAAGGCTCGCTTAGCGAGCCTTTGTTATTTGCAGCAAAATTCCAATCATACCAAAGCACAAAATGACGTAGCCATTTTGTGCTTTCAAAACCCTTACAAGGTTTGTTTTTTAATTCACAGAATTGTTGACACACTTTTGTGAATTGGTATCACTTTATTTGCGATAAATTTATGAAAGTCGCCTTTTTCAATACCAAGCCCTACGATCGCCAGTCATTTGATGATGCGAATATTCAGCATCATCATGAGATAGTTTTTTTTGAATGCCATCTCAGCCATGAAACTGTTTCCCTAGCTGCAGGATATGCTGCAGTTTGCATCTTTATAAATGATTACCTTGATGCTGAGATGTTAGAGAAGCTTGATCAAGGTGGTACAAAATTAATTGCTTTGCGATCAGCGGGTTTTAACCATGTGGATTTAGCGGCTGCATTACATTTAGGACTGACGATTGTGCGCGTTCCAGCTTACTCTCCCTATGCAGTTGCCGAACATGCCGTTGCTTTAATCTTATCGCTTAATCGTAAAGTCCATCGTGCCTATAACCGTGTCAGAGAAGGTAACTTCTCCATTGAAGGATTGCTTGGTTTCGATCTGCATGGAGCAACGGTTGGTGTAATTGGAACTGGTCGAATTGGTGCAATTTTTGCTCAGATTATGAGGGGATTTGGTTGTAGATTAATTGGTTATGATGCTTATCAGAACTCTACTTGCTTAGAAATGGGAATGACCTATGTGCAAATATCAGAATTATTTGCTCAGTCAGATATTATTTCGCTCCATTGTCCATTGAATCCTGATTCGCATCATCTAATTAATACAGAAGCGATCGCTCAGATGAAAACTGGGGCAATGCTGATTAATACTAGTCGCGGTGGTTTGATTGATACTCAAGCCGCAATTAATGGTCTGAAATCTGGTGCAATTGGCTATCTTGGCATTGATGTATACGAGCAAGAAGCAGACTTGTTTTTTGAAGATTTGTCCAATGAAGTGATTCAAGACGATATATTTCAGCGCTTGTTAACATTCCCTAATGTGATAGTTACAGGGCATCAGGCTTTCTTTACCAGCCAAGCTTTAGCAAATATTGCTGAAACGACTCTTACGAATATCACTGAATTTGAGCACCATGGAAAATGCGTAAATGAAGTCAAGATTGAACAGGCGATCGCCTCAAAATAGATCAACTCTAACGGGAGTTATACCAAAGCACAAAATGGCGTAGCCATATTGTGCTTTCAAAACCCTTACAGGGTTTGGGTTTTAATCCACAGAAGTGTCGCCACACTTCTGTGGATTGGTATTATAGCAATGAAAATTTTGCCTAGGACATAAAACCCAAGTAAATAAAAGCGGCGTTTCGCGCCGCTTTTATTTACTTGGGTTTTGGTTTGAGCGTAAAGCGCTGTAGTTAATAGCTACTACTGTATACAGCGCGATCTCGTCCTTGATTTTTGGCGAGATATAATCCTTTGTCCGCAGATTCAATGAGGCTTCTTGGATGTACATTTCTTTCGGGCATAGCTGTAGATATACCAATACTGAGAGAAACTTGATCTTTGACAAAAGAAGCTTCGTGAGGAATATGCAATCCAGCAATGACATGACAAATTTCTTCAGCGATAAAGGTAGCCCCCTCTCGCACAGTATTCGGCAAAATTACCGCAAATTCTTCGCCGCCATAACGTGCTGCAAGATCGGCAGGACGACGAATACAAGACTCGATCGCCTTGGCAACTGTCCGCAAACAATCATCTCCCGCAGGGTGTCCATAGCGATCGTTATAGCGCTTAAAAAAATCGACATCACATAGTAATAAAGAGAGGGGCAAATGTTCTCTGGCGGAGCGTTGCCATTCTATTTCTAATCTTTGATCAAAGGTCCGACGGTTAGCAATCTGGGTCAAACCATCAATAGTTACTTCACGGGCTAATGACAAAGCTCTGTCATAAAGTAGGGCTTCAATTGTGTCACTATGGGATGTGGTCGTATCAAGAATGATCTCTAGATCATTTTTTTCACTTGAAAGTCGATCTAATAGTAATCTCAGCGCAGTCTCTGTCTGTTGACGATCTATTATTTCAGTCTGCAGACGATAATTAGCTTGCGTTAATTGTTCTCCTTGCGTAATTTTTGCATCTAAATGCTCTTTTAAGATAATATTCTGCGCTTGCAGCACTTGTATTTCCTGCTCCAAGCGCTCAATCTTAGCCAAGAAAAGTTGTTCAGTAGTAACTAGTTGGGGGTTTTCAGTTTCCATGCTTTTCTAATCGATTGGCTTTAGCAATTCTAGAACAGCTTTAAGAAATTGCCAAACTTACACTATAGCTATCGCCTAGTGTATCAGGACGTAAAGTGCGAAAGTCAGTACCAGAGCAAAACCTAGTTCCTCACTTCTTGAATGTTGTCCTAAAGATGATTGGCGATAGCTACAGCCTGTTTAGGCTTTATACCAAAGTACAAAATGGATACGCCATTTTGTGCTTTCAAAACCCTTACAGGGTTTGGTTTTAATTCACAGAAGTGTGGCGACACTTCTGTGAATTGGTATTAGCATCAACTACGAAATAATCGTGAGTATTGAGTCTCGTGATTAGCCGACGCTAGACTTGCGCCCCAGCCACACCATTCCAATTCACGATCTAAAAGTTTTAAGGCTAACTGAGAACTACAAAGAATATCTGGATTAAGCCTAAATATAACTTGTTGTCCCAAAGTCTGTCCGAATGGAACAGAACGAACAGCGGCGCTAACTAGATTAGATAGCCAGCTATACATATAGCCAATGATTGTATTATTCGCATCAATTCCTAAACTAGCTGCCACAACTCCAAAGGCGATCGCATAGTTACAACCTTTCCCCAGAGAATTTTCTTTAGCAGTTGGTAAAATTTCGTTAATTGATTTAGAGATGGCGAATTGATCATCTCGATGCTCTGGAAGTTGCTGCCACAACTTCATTAAAGACTGTCCCATTTGCCAACTAGCGAGACGGACTTCTTCTGTTTCTCTAGTGGCTGACAACCAATTATTCCAGTAGTTTAAAGCGGTGATATTGTTAGACATAACTGCCTGATGAGCGCGTAGGGCGATCGCAGCTTCGTTAGTCACAAATCCAAAGTGCATCTCTCTTTTTAACCAATCACACAGATCCTCCTCAGTTTGAATAGTGCCATTGCTGCAAAGATACTCAATTCCTTCAGAATAGCTATAGGCACCAACTGGTAATGCAGGGCTAGTAAGCTGTAATAGTCTTAACAATTGCCAAGAATCTGAATTAATGATCATGGTGATGATAAGCACCGGACTCAGGTTGAAAAGGTTGAATTTCTTGAGTTACGGTCAATCCCATGTGTAGAACCATATCCTCTAGCACTGAATCAGGCAATAGACGCAGATAGGTTTCCGTAATTTCTAAGGCAATATGACGATTACCTAAATGATAAGCGGCTCTTAAAAATTCAAGGGGATGCTTTGCGGTAACAGTGAGAACTGCTTCAGGCTTAGCGACAACAATTGCGATCGCCTGCCCATGCTCATCAGCAAGAATGTCCCCTTCTTTGAGTACTGTGCCTCTTGGCAGTTGTAAGCTAATCTCTTCTCCTTCAACAGTCATAAATCGGTGACGACTGCGGGTTCTATCTTCAGCAATGAGTGCAAGTGTGAAGAGAGAGTTTCGATCAATTAATTGCTTTGCTTCTATCGATGAACCCGTTATTGATAATCGTTGTGTAACAATGTGCATTAGCTAAAATTACAGTAAAGTAGAGACGACGCAAAGCGCCGTCTCTACTTTATCTTATATACATGCAGGATAAATCCCAATGTCACCATTTCGTGTCGGAGTAGCTGGCCCTGTTGGTTCTGGAAAAACAGCCCTTGTCGATTCCCTTTGCAAGTCCATGCGATCGCATTTCCAGATTGCTGTTGTCACCAATGATATTTATACGCAGGAAGACGCTCAATTTTTGGTTCGTAGTGAAGCTTTATCTCGTGATCGCATTGTGGGAGTTGAAACAGGTGGTTGTCCTCATACCGCTATTCGTGAAGATGCTTCCATGAATCTTGCAGCGATCGAGCAGTTAGAACTTCGCTTTACCGATTTGGATTTGCTCTTTGTAGAGAGCGGTGGTGATAATCTCGCTTCTACCTTTAGCCCTGAATTGGTGGATTTAACGCTTTATGTGATTGACGTAGCCGCAGGTGACAAAATCCCCCGCAAAGGTGGGCCTGGAATTACCAAATCCGATTTATTAGTAATTAACAAGATTGATCTTGCTCCCTATGTTGGTGCAGATCTAGGCGTAATGGATCGCGATGCCCGAAAAATGCGCGGTGATAAACCCTTTGTATTTAGTAACCTCAAAACTCAAGAAGGTCTGGATAAAATTACAGAGTTTGTTGTTAAAAAAATGTAGATTTGATCGGTACAGCGCTTTGCGCTGATTTAAAACCCAGAAGAGACATTAAAAGTGGTGCTCCGCACCACTTTTAATGTCTCTTCTGTATCCTTTAAAGCCTAAATAGACTGTAGTGCCAAAGCACAAAATGGCATAGCCATTTTGTGCTTTGGCACTACATGATTCATGGTTGGGAATTGCGAATAGAGCCGATCGCTTGATTAAGCGATCGCAGTTCTTGCAAAATTTCTCTTAATAGCCGATTAGTCTCGTTTTGAGGGGGCTCTTGCACCTGAATGGTCACTTGCTTTATTTTCAGAACATCCCTTGCAAATCTTGACACCTCGGTAGGGTGAAATAATAAAGGATCACGATCGCTTTGGCGCAGCTCAGGATTTAGCCTAGTTGGATCGTAGGGTAAGTTTAGTACACCTTGTGCTGGGTCGGTATTGGCATAGCGATATATAGAAGCACGCGATCGTCCCAATGCTTTTTGGATTGCTTCTACATCCATTAGCTCGTAGTTATGATCAGCTTTTAGTTCAGTGTGGGAATAAGCAGGATTCATGTTGTCACGAGCACTCATAATCATCTTGAAATAGCTGCAACTATTATGCAATGTCGCCAAGCTTGATTAACCGAAACCCGTAAAGTTTCTCCCCGCAGAGGAGCAACTTTACGGGTTTCAGTAATTACTTATTACAACTATTTATAATGAAAGCTGTATTTCGTGGAGATTTCGGTGAAGCGTAATTTTATGCTCTCTTTTTTGAGTCGTGGCTTAGCAACAGCGATCGCTGTGGTGATGCTCAGTAATTTGTCCCTACCTTGGCAATCATCTTGGTGGCAATTGTCAGGTAATCAAGCATATGCTGCTCAGCCTAATCTAGTTGCTAAAAATGATATAACCTCTAGCCAACCGTCAAGTCAATCGCCTGATTTGCTAACGGGTAATGTCGTAAAAACTGTTTTAGATAATGGTTTAACGGTTTTAACCAAAGAAGTAAATACGGCTCCAGTAGTCACCGTTCAAGTCTGGTATCGGGTTGGTTCTCGAAACGAAAAAGCAGGAATCACAGGTATTTCCCACCAACTTGAGCATTTACTATTCAAAGGGACTAAAGAGCGTCCGATCCAGTTTGGAAGGTTGTTTAGTGCCCTAGGCAGTGACTCTAATGCTTTCACAAGTTATGACATGACCGCCTATTTTGGGACAGTTGGTAGCGATAAACTAGATGCCATGCTCAGACTAGAAGCCGATCGCATGGTTAATACTGTTGCTGGTGAAAATGAGCTCAAAAGTGAGCGTACTGTCGTTTTATCGGAACTAGATGGCGGAAACAATAGCCCTGGCACAAGGCTTTATCGACAGGTGATGTTGGCAGCCTATCCAGACAGTTCTTATGGCTGGCCCGTGATTGGCTATCGCCCTGATGTTGAAAACTATACGGTTGAGGATATCCAAAATTATTACCGTACTTTTTACCGTCCTGATAATGCCACGCTGGTAATTGTTGGCAATTTCAACACCGCTGATACACTCAAAAAGGTACGTGAAATCTACGGTGAGATCGTTGCTCCCCCCAAACCTAAAGTTTTAATCACCCCTGAAGACCAACAAAGTAAGCCCAAACCACCAGAGCCGAAATCAGCGCAAGAGCCAATTCGCCTCAAAGAGCCTGGTAGTGTGCCATTTTTGCAAGCAGTCTATCCGAACTTGCCCAAAGTCAATGATCCAGATGTGGCAGCGATCGATGTGATGGACAGCATTTTGTCATCGGGTAGAAGCTCTCGACTCTATCAAGCTTTGGTAGAGACAGGTTTAGCCAGTAGTGCCAGTGGTGGTGGTTCAGCGATGATTGGCACGGGTTGGTATTTTATGAATGCAACTCCGACCGCAGGTAAATCTCTGGAAGAACTTGATCGCCTATTACTAGCCGAAGTTGACAAGCTACAAACGCAGCCAATTACGGCTGAAGAACTAGAGCGTGCGAAAACCAGTATGCGTGCAAGCTACATTATCGGTAATCGGGATGTGAATTCTCAGGCGATTCAAATCGGGTATAACCAAACCGTAGCCAAGGACTATCGCTATAGCGATCGCTATTTGAGCGCCATCGATAAAGTCACAAGTGCGGATGTTCGGCGCGTAGCCAAGCAATATTTGCAACGCGATCGTCGTGTGGTCGGCTATTTCGAGCCATCGGTGATTACGGCTGGGGCAGGGACTACGCCTAGCAATGCTCACTCTTCAAATGCATTTCAACCTAGTTCTCCCGTCGATCCTGCTGAAGTCGCCAAGTACTTGCCAGAAAGTGCTTTAGTTGCTAAGGCTGCAATTCCCCCTAAGGTAAATCCAGATAAGTTCACTCTTTCTAATGGGTTAAAAGTTCTGTTATTAAGTGATCGCAGTACCCCATCTGTAACTTTAGTGGGTGAAATCAACGCAGGAGCAGGTTTTGACTCAATTGAGAAGGCTGGTTTAGCAGGGCTTACGGCTCAAAACATCGCCAATGGCACAACAACTAAAGATGCATTAACTCTTGCCTCGCGGTTAGAAAATCGTGGAGCCAGTTTAGGATTATCGGCTGGTCGCGAAAGTGTTGGGATATCTGGTATATCACTATCCAAGGATTTGCCAATTGTGATCGATCAGTTAGCTGACTTGCTCCAGAATGCGACTTTCCCAGCCAAGGAATTTGAACTCAATCTTCAGCGCAATCTCCTCGCCTATAAGTCAGAGTTGGATAACCCCAACTCTTTAGTGCGTCGGATTTTCCAAGCAACACTCTATCCTAAGGGTCATCCATTTCATGTGATGCGAACAGAAGAAACGCTCAAGTCTTTGACTCGTGAAGATTTAGTTAAGTTCTACAAGACCTACTATCGACCTGACAATACGATTCTCACGCTCATGGGTGACTTCGACCCTGCGGTGGTGAAAGCCTTACTCGAAGAAAAATTAGGTAAATGGCAAGCTACAGGTAAGGCACCAAAGTTCCAATACCCAAAGGTTCCTAATCTTGAGCGTACTAATGAGAAACAAACATCTCTAGCGGGTAAAACTCAGGCGGTAACCATCATCGGTCATCCAAGTATTTCTCGCTTTGATCCTCAGTATTACCCTGCACTCTTGCTGAATCAGGTTGTTGGTGGGGATACCTTAGCCAGTCGTCTTGGGACAGAAATTCGCGATCGCCTTGGTTTGACCTATGGCATTTACAGCTATTTCCAAGCGGGTAGACCACCACAGGGATCATTTAATGTGCAGATGCAAACCAGTGGTAAAGATACAGAAAAGGCGATCGCGGCTACGGTGGCTTTGCTCAGAAATGTTCGCGATAACGGGATCACTAAAGCTGAATTTGATATGGCAAAAAATAGCTTGCTCAATAGCTTTAGTACTGAGTTTGCCGACCCTGACAGTGTGGCGAGTTCTCTGCTTAGTGATGAAATCTACGGTTTACCAGTCGGTGATTTCTATAAGTTCCCTCAGCGTATTCAGTCGGTTACTTTTGATCAGGTCAATCGTGCGGCTAAGGAACTATTACAACCCGATAATCTTTTGATTGTTTCGGTAGTTCCTAAAGCTGAGAAATAGTAATACAGCGCTTTGCGCTAAATTAAAACCCAGAAGAAATTTTGAAAGCGGCGCTTCGCGCCGCTTTCAAAATTTCTTCTGTACTACAGCTCAAAAGGGGCATCACCCTTTTGAGCCATGGTATCTAATCCATGAATTACGATCGCAATGGACAAGCTTTCTCTTTTCCCAACTGAAGACGGATCGGTTACTTTTTGGTCAGACACTTTTCAAGAAACATTTCATAGCTCTCACGGAGCCAAACACGAAGCCGAAGCTAAATTTGTCGTACCTGCCAAAATTGCCGGAAAAGCCAAAACCCAAACTCAACTCAACATCCTCGATGTTTGCTACGGCTTAGGCTATAACAGCGCAGCCGCGATCGCCTGTGTTTCTGAATTACCAGATCGCAGGGCTAATCTTCACATCATCGCCCTCGAAAACAACCTCGAAGTTCCCCAAAAAGCGATCGCCATAGGACTAGTGGATATTTGGCAACCAGCGATCACGCAAATCTTAAAAACTGCTGCTGAAACGCAAACTGTAGTTACCGAAAATTTATCTTTACAATTACTCATTGGCGATGCCAGACAAACCATTAGCCAAGTCCCTACCAAATGGGCTGATGCAATTTTTCTTGATCCTTTTTCGCCGCCCCATTGCCCTCAACTCTGGACAGTCGAGTTTATCCAACTTGTAGCCAACTGCCTCAAGCCCGACGGCTATCTAGTTACGTACTCCTCATCCGCTGCCGTTCGCGCCGCCATGTTTGCAGCAGGATTACAAATAGGAGCGATCGCCCCCATCGGACGCAAATCCCCCAGCACGATCGCCGCCTTTCCTCCCACACCACTCCCCCCTATTTCCGACACCGAAGCCGCTTTTCTCCATACTCGTGCTGCTATTCCCTATCGTGATCGCACCTTACAAAGCACTGCCTCAGAAATTATTGCGCTCCGTCAAGCCGAACAAAACAAGAGCAACCTTCCTCGAAGCTCTAGCCTCCGCAAAAAAAAAGTTTAGATATAGCGCAAAGCCCTATATAGCGTTTTTCAATCAAGTGAGGTACAGAGGTTTGTTTCCCCGCCTTCGGCGGGGAAACAAACCTCTGTACCTCACTAGCCTGATATAGGCTATATCTAAACTTTTTTGCGAAAATTATAGACATTAGATCATTCATGCTCTACCATAGATGATCGCGACTTTTTTGGCATTCCTCATGAACGCTTCTGAAATCATCCGCTCAATTGAAGCGGAATATATCAAAACGGATCTTCCCACAATTTATGTGGGTGATACTGTCAAGGTTGGAGTTAGGATTAAAGAGGGCGGCAAAGAACGTACCCAGCCATATGAAGGCGTAATCATTGCGAAACGTGGTTCTGGCATTAACTCTGTCATTACTGTTCGTCGCGTGTTTCAAGGAATCGGGGTTGAGCGAGCCTTCTTGCTACATTCTCCCAAAATTGAAAGCATCAAAGTGATTCGTCGTGGTAAAGTGCGTCGTGCTAAGCTCTACTACTTACGTAACCTCGTTGGTAAAGCAACCCGTCTTAAACAACGATTTGATCGACCACTATAGAGCAATCTATTGTTATACTAGACATCAACTACTATTTTGTTATAGCAATTGATATAGATATAACTGGTTGCATATCAAAATCGTTTTTTCATTACGTGCGTCCTTAGTTCAGTTGGTAGAACGCAGGTCTCCAAAACCTGATGTCGGGGGTTCGAGTCCCTCAGGGCGCGCTTCACCAATTTCACAAGATCGAAATTATTTAAGTTTGTCCAAGACTTTACTTAAACATATCGCATTTATCAAGATTGCAAAGAGATCGCAAGAGTTGCCGCTATGACGAAAAACGAACTAAAAGAGCAACCCAAAGAAGCGCCAAAAGCTGACTCAGATGCACAGTCTGAAGCAACTGGAATTGCTAAGCTTTTTTTAGAATCTAAAGCCGAATTCGGTAAGATTGTCTGGCCCACTCGCCAGCAACTAATTAGTGAATCTGCATCGGTTCTTTTGATGATCGTTGCGGTAGCAACCTTTGTTTATCTGATTGATGCTTTGTTTAGAGCGATCGCATTGCAGGTGTTTCAATAATGTTTACCGAAGACATTGACCACTCATCTAGTAGCCACGAAGATGAAGACGTACTATTTAACTGGTATGCCGTCCAAATTGCTTCAGGTTGCGAAAAAAAGGTTAAGTCGAGCCTAGAGCAGCGCATCAAAACTCTTGATGTCGAAGATAGGATTAAGCAAATTGAAATCCCGCAGACTCCGACCGTCAAACTTAGAAAAGATGGTAGTCGAGCAACTTCTGAGGAAAAGATTTTCCCCGGATATGTTCTGATCCAAATCAAAACTGTCAGAAATGAGATCGGACAGCTAGAAGTTGATGATGACGCATGGTTAGCTGTCAAAAGCACCCCCCATGTAATTAACTTCGTTGGTACAGAACAAAAACGTCATTACGGTCGTGGTCGTGGGCATGTTAAACCTCGTCCTTTAACCGAAAAAGAAGTCGAAAGAATCTTCCGTGTTACCGTCGAGCAAGAGCCAGTTCTCAAAATTAACATGGCTCAAGGCGACAAAATCAAAGTGCTTAATGGACCTTTCAAAGATTTTGAAGGTGAAGTGGTGGAAGTTAGCCCAGAACGTAGCAAACTAAAAGCCCTTCTTTCCATCTTTGGTAGAGACACTCCTGTAGAACTAGAGTTCAATCAGGTTCAAAAGCAAAACTAACTCACTCAAACGCAGGTTTGTAGTTTCTTAAACGGCTAAAATTAACGGCTAAAATCAATGGCTAAGAAAGTTACAGCAATTATCAAGTTAGCACTTAATGCTGGTAAAGCTACTCCAACCCCACCAGTTGGTCCTGCTTTAGGTCAGCATGGTGTCAACATTATGATGTTTTGTAAGGAATATAATGCTCGTACTGCTGATCAAGCAGGCATGGTTATTCCTGTAGAAATATCTGTTTATGAAGATCGAAGCTTTACCTTCATTCTCAAAACACCACCAGCATCTGTTTTAATTCAAAAAGCGGCTGGCATCTCCTCTGGTTCGGCAGAGCCCAACCGTAAAAAAGTTGGTTCGATCACCAAAGATCAACTTCGTCAAATCGCGGAAACCAAAATGCCTGATATCAATGCTAATGATATCAATGCGGCAATGAAGATCATTGAAGGAACAGCAAAGAACATGGGCGTTACAATTACCGCTTAATTCTAAGCTCTTTGAACTTTCAAATTGAACTTTCAAAATCAACAAGCAAAATCAATAAGTTTCAATAAAAATTTTAGTTGGGGGAGGGAATTAAGTTTTCCGCTCGCACCCCTTAGGAACAATCATGTCAAAGAAAATCTCAAAACGTCTTAAGGAAGCTCTCAGCAAAGTTGAAGCCCGTCCTTATGCTCCAATTGATGCATTAGAACTAGTTAAGGTAACTGCAACTGCTAAGTTTCCTGAATCCGTAGAAGCGCATGTCAGACTAGGCATCGATCCTAAGTACGCCGATCAACAGTTGCGGACAACGGTGACTTTACCCAAGGGTACAGGTCAAACAATTCGTGTAGCAGTTATTGCCCGTGGTGAGAAAGTTGCTGAAGCAACCGCCGCAGGTGCAGATATCGCTGGTTCTGAGGAGCTAATCGATGAAATCAGCAAGGGAAGAATGGATTTTGATTTGCTAATTGCAACCCCTGACATGATGCCTCAAGTGGCTAAGCTCGGTAAACTGCTCGGTCCAAGAGGATTGATGCCATCACCTAAAGGTGGTACGGTAACTACTGATTTGGGCGGTGCAATTAATGAGTTCAAAGCTGGTAAACTAGAGTTCCGTGCTGATCGTACTGGAATTGTTCACATTCAGTTTGGTAAAGCTGCTTTCCCTGCTGAAGACCTGCTAACTAACCTCAAAGCTTTGCAAGAAACGATTGATCGTAATCGTCCTTCTGGCGCAAAGGGTCGATACTGGAGATCGCTCTATGTATCCGCAACAATGGGCCCAGCGATCGAAGTTGATGTTGCCGCATTGCGCGACCTCAAGCTTGCAGAAGCATAAATAAAGCCTTTCTAAAGTCATTATCCTTGAGATTTCCTAGCCCTGAGCATTGAGAGTCTCAAGGAATCATTAAAAGCCAAGTCTATATAGTTGTAATAAGCCTAGAAAGAAATTTCGACAACTGAATATCTCCATAGACAGCAGGTGCTAATTGCTTAATCTCCTGCCGAGGTGCTTTAAAAAAGATTCTTGAGAGAATACTTTTTTTGCCTCGGTCTGCGAAAAGACGAGGCTTTTTTAGTGACTTTTAAAGATACATACAGCCAATTTGATAGCGAGTTACATCGTTAAGAAAATAGGTTCTAAACACAAGGAGGTGAAAACCATATGGGTAAGACCCTAGATCAAAAGAAATCTTTAGTCGGCGAAATGACCAAAGAGTTTGAAGGAACTCAGATGGTCATGGTAATCGACTACTCAGCTTTGTCAGTAGCTGATATTACCAAGCTTCGACGCTCACTCCGTCCTACGGGAACAGTGTGCAGAACTACCAAAAATACTTTGCTCAAGCAAGCAATCTCTGATGTGCCCGAATGGAAGCCTCTTGAAGGCTTTTTGTCTGGACCTTCAGCATGTTTATTTGTCAAAGATGATATTGGCGGTGCTGTTAAAGCCTACCAAGCTTTCCAAAAGGAATCTAAGAAAACCGAACTTCGTGGCGGGGTCTTAGAAGGTCGCGCTTTGACTGCAAAAGACTTGCAAGCGATCGCCGACCTACCTTCTAAGGAAGTACTCATCGCGCAAGTTGCTGGCGCAATCAATGCGGTTACCGCCAAGATCGCGATCGGCATCAAAGAGGTTCCACAATCTCTCGGCAGAGCTATCAAAGCTGTTTCCGAAAAAGAAGCTGCTTAGATCGCCATTGGCTATTAGCGTCTAGCTATTAGCCCAATCTTCATAAAAGTTAAAGGCTAATAGTTAATAGCTAACAGCCCCAAGCAATCCCACCTCAAACTTAAACTGATAACTAAAGAGAAAAACTATGTCTGCAAAAATCGACAGCATTATTGAAGAACTAAAGTCTTTGAGCCTTCTTGAAGCTTCTGAATTGGTCAAAGCGATCGAAGAAACCTTTGGCGTTTCGGCTGCTGCTCCTGTTGGTGGCATGATGATGGCTGCTCCTGGTGCTGGCGCTGCTGCTGCTGAAGAAGTTGAAGAAAAGACTTCTTTTGACTTGGTACTTGACGAAGTTCCTGCTGATAAGAAGATCGCTGTTCTTAAGATCGTTCGCGAAATCACTGGCTTAGGCTTGAAAGACGCTAAGGATATGGTTGAGTCTGCTCCTAAGACCATCAAAGAAGGTATGCCTAAGGCTGATGCTGAAGCTGCTAAGAAGCAAATTGAAGAAGCTGGTGGTAAGGTTTCCATCAAGTAATTGTTGGCAACAATTAGTTTGCTAATATCCTGATTGACAGAGTATTGCAAAACAATCATAAAGGCACGCTATGCGTGCCTTTATGATTATTAAAGAGCAATTGTGCGGAACTAGACCTTCTCACTATGAAACCAATTTTGGTATTCCCATCACCTTTGGCGCGGAGGAATACCAATGAAAGCTCGCTAACGGCTGGCTTTCAAAAAACCAATTTTTATAATTAGAAGGTCTGGTTTGGCGAAATTGTTGATTATTAGGTATTTTTATGAACGATCCTTTATCAGAATTATTTGCGGTGATTGTCGATCGCCGCGAGCATCCACAAGAAAGTTCTTATACCTGTAAGTTGTTTGCAGGCGGTGACAATAAAATTTTAAAAAAGATTGGTGAAGAATCTGCCGAAGTGGTTATGGCTTGTAAAGATGACGATCCCGATGCGATCGCCTCAGAAGTGGCGGATTTGTTTTATCACACCCTAGTAGCGATCGCTCATCATCAAGTCGATCTGCAATTGGTATATGACAAGCTCGCTCAGCGGCGCTAAAAGTCAAAAACTTAAGATTGTGTTTGGCTAAAATTTAGTGGCGAAGCTTTGCCGCGCCACTAAATTTTGGTTCTTGATTTTATTGCGCATCCTTAACCTTAAGTTTTTAGTACGCAATACTTAATTAATGCAGTAAGATTACCTATGAATTGATCAAAGGGTAGATTGCTGTGGCATCGAATAGTGTAGAGCGTTCTCAGTCTCTGACAAGCAGTATTTTAAAAGGCACTCTCAAAGCTGTTGGTGGCACATTGCTGGGCATCATCATGATTGGTGGCGCGGGAGTAGCGGGCGCACTTGTAGGCTTAGCTCTCAGCTTTCGCGATTTGCCTGATGTACGTGTCCTTAAAGGCTATGTGCCAGTCGAAACCACTTACATTTACGATATCAATGGTGGGTTGATAGCACGATTGCATGGGGATGTTAATCGCGAAGTTGTTACCCTAGATCGCATTTCACCACATCTCAAGCGATCAGTTCTGGCGATGGAAGATGCTTACTTCTATACGCACAAGGGTATTGATCCCAGCGGTATTGGGCGAGCAATTTTAGCCAACTTTAATGCAGGCGGAACTGTTGAGGGTGGCTCAACACTGACACAACAACTAGTTAAAAATTTATTTCTCTCTAATGAGCGCAGTCTCAATCGCAAAGTAGCCGAAGCGGTTTTAGCTATGCGAGTTGAGCAGGTATTTACTAAGGAGCAAATTCTTGAAATGTATCTGAATCAAGTGTTTTGGGGTAAAAACACGAATGGTGCTGAAACTGCTTCTCAAAATTATTTCGGTAAATCTGCCGCAGATTTGACCCTCGGTGAGGCTGCAATTTTGGCGGGTACGATTCAAGCCCCTTCGGTATTTAACCCTGTTGATAACTATGCTGAGTCAAAAAAACGTCAGGGACTCGTACTTGATCGACTCTTAGAGCTTGGCTGGGCAACTGAGGCTGAAGTCAAAGCCGCAAAAGCACAAAAAATCACAATTCGTAAACAGGGGATCTCCTACGAAGCAAGTCGCGTACCCTATGTATCACAGGCAGTTACTGCTGAGCTAGAAGAAAAATTTGGTCGTGATGTTGTTCTCCAAGGTGGTTTAAGGGTTCAGACAACAATCGATCTGAAGTTACAGCATATTGCCGAAGAGGTGGCTGCTGAAGGTCATAAGGACTTAGTTGATCGCGGAGCCTATGCCGACCAATTAGCTCTAGTTGCCGTTGACCCACGAACTGGATTTGTGAAGGCGCTAGTAGGCGGGGTTGGAGACTTTGACAAAAATCAGTTTAATCGTGCGGTTCTGGCTAGACGACAGTTAGGTTCTTCGTTTAAACCTTTTGTGTATTATCTTGCTTTTGCATCGGGTAACTATACTCCTGACTCAACGATTGATGACAGTCCTATGTCGATTCCTGATGGTGATGAGCCTTATGTACCGCGTAACTATGACAATAAATTTTCAGGGGCGATGAGCATTCGTCAGGCGGTCGCAGTTTCTCGAAATATTCCTGCACTTAGATTAGGGCTAGAGTTTGGGAATGAAAATGTAGTGGCTCTTTGTCGAAAATTGGGAATCAATAGTCCAATTTTGCCCGTTGTGTCTTTGCCACTTGGGTCAGCCGATGTTATACCAATGGAAGTTGCTGGAGCCTATGCGGTATTTGCCAGCGGTGGTTATAAATCAAAAACGACGTTAATTGCCCGTGTAACCGATCGCAATGGTAATTTGGTGCTAGACAATACGCCCAAGCCTGAGTTAATTCTTGATCCTGTTGCGGTTTCTTATTTGACCGATGCTATGCGTTCGGTTGTTACTAATGGCACAGCCACAGAAGCACAAATGAGTGACGGACGACCTGTTGCAGGTAAGACAGGTACGACTTCAGATTTTCGAGATGCTTGGTTTGTAGGCTATGTTCCCCAGCTATCGGTAGCCATTTGGATTGGTAATGATGATTATTCGCCGATGGCAAATGGGGTGACTGGTGGTGTTTTTGTAGTGCCGATTTGGCGTAAGTTTATGGAAAGGGCGTTAGCTGGACAGCCAATTGAGCAGTTCCCCGTACCAAGTGAAATCCAAGAGAAAGAAACTACTAAAAAGAAAAATTAGCAAAAAGCATTGCATTGCAATGCTTTTTGCTAATTCATAGGAAATTATGTGGCAGCAAATTTTATTTATTTTGCAATTATTTGTTTATTCAGCGATCGCGTCGGCGGTAATTAAGTATGTTGCACCCTCTTTGAGCTTTCTGGCGAATAATTTAACAGTGGATGTGATGAATGCGATCGCTATATCTGTAATTACCTTACCCGTTGGTCTATTCGCCTTTGTTTTGTGGCTGAAGCGCTGATTAACTGTAATTCCACCCAAATGTTAGAGGCATAGCTTTGCGCTGCCTCTAATGCCCTAGTCAAGCTTTGCAAAATTCTTGGTCATGACAAAGCAATTACGTCCATCAGGCAAGACATCATATCTGATCTCATCAGCAACTGTTTTGGCAATTATTAAACCTCGACCACCTGTAGGAATATCGTCAATACTTTCAAAATTTTTGTTCTTTTGTGATTCTACAGTGGCTCTTTCAATTTCTGCTTGAAGATCAAATGGTTCACCAAAGTCCCAAATCTTCAGCTCTAAAAAATATTCAGTCTTATCGATCCCAATCTCAATATCGATTGGTGTGTCTTCAGCCATACCCTCATGGGCATAGGATACTACATTGGTAAATACTTCAACTAAGACAAGATTGCACTGCATCCAAGTTGGCTTTGGCAATAAATTTTGAAACTGCCGAAACCACTCTTGCAATTTAGCAAGGGCATAAATATCACTGTTAAACTGAATATGGTAATGCTCTAACACTGATAAATTATCTGACTTTCTTGGAATTTAGTATTTTTAGATTTAAGTTCAACTACTGACGGTTGTACCAACGCATTAACACACCCGCAAGTTTTTCGGAGTCATGACATACGGTGCCATTGTCTTTCTCTCGCATGATGTTAGCCATTAAAATAGGGCAACCCATAGCAGAAAGGCTATCACGATCTATATATGTAAAATGCGACCCAGAGGCAGCATAGTGTTGTAGCGATCGCTCTGAAGGTGGATGCTTTTGAGCTAAAACCACATCAAACAATCGCACACCTGCAATCTCGTCTAAAACTCGCACATAATCAGATACAGCATAGCCGTCAGTTTCACCTACCTGACTCATGATATTACAAAGATAGATCGATGGCACATTGCGATCAATCAATGCTTGCAGTATTTCAGGTACGAGCAAGTTAGGAATGATACTGGTATACAAGCTTCCAGGTCCAATGACAATCAGATCGGCTTCATTGATATCCTCAATTACTTGGGGCAACGCCTTAGGATTATCTGGCTTGCAGCCAATATGCTTAATTTTACCTTTGGCTTCAGGGATATTTGATTCTCCTTCAACATATCGTCCATCTTCAAATTCGGCCCATAGCACCATATGATCAAGAGTTGCTGGCAATACGCGCCCCCTTACAGCTAATACCTGTGAGCTAGCCGCGATCGCCTTTTCAAGATCGCCTGTAACCTCACTCATGGCAGTGAGAAATAAATTACCAAAGCTATGACCAGTTAATCCTTCTCCCGTTGGAAAACGGTATTGAAATAATTCTGTGACTAGTTTTTCCTCGTCGGCTAGGGCAGCGAGACAGTTACGAATATCGCCTGGGGGTAAAACTCCATACTCACGGCGCAAACGTCCAGATGAGCCACCATCATCAGCAACGGTGACAATCGCCGTAATGTTAGCGCTATACTGCTTCAACCCACGCAACAAATTTGATAAACCTGTACCACCACCTACAGTGACAATTTTCGGTCCACGGTTGAGCTTGCGATGGGAAACTAGCAGTTCTAATAGTTCTTTGTCTTGATTGGGCATCAAAACTTGGGTGATCGAGCCGAGAGCGCGTTTTTGTCCAAGCCACAATAGCCCTAACCCAATGAAAAGTGCGAGGGGCCCACTCATGTTGCGGGGCAAGATCGAGACCAAGGCTTCGATCGCATTACCAATCAAGCGTGACAGAAATAAGATCGGTGTTAGTCTCGCAGAAATGGCAATCCCTAAAACGATTAACACAATACCGATGATGCTAACTAGTAGCCATCGCTTCACAAATAATCCTGGTAAAAACCACTGAATCCATCTCAGCCACTTGCTTCTCTTCATGGCTGGACGATATCGACTTGCTGGTGGCTTTTTTGAGGGCTTCATTTAGCATCCTGAAATATGTACCAGCACTTCGCGGGTATGCCCCAAATTGCGATGTTCCCAAACAAAGATTCCTTGCCAAGTGCCGAGGGCAAGTTTACCATTTGCGATCGGGATCGTTTCTGAGGTTTTGGTAAGAGTGCTGCGAATATGTGATGGCATATCATCAACACCTTCGGAAATATGGCGATACTTGCTGGCATCTTCAGGAATCAGTTTTGTAAAAAATGTTTCTAGATCTGCCAGCACGTCGGGATCAGCATTTTCCTGAATGATCAGACTAGCGGATGTGTGACGTAAAAACACGTTGCATAATCCCATCTTTATCCCTGATTGAGCTAAAACTGCATCCACTTGACGGGTGATATTATGTAGCTTTTTGCCATTGGTACGCAAAGCGATCGTTTGCTGCACCATAGTTTGGACTGTATTTGTGTTCATTGAGTATCCAGAAAAGCGCCAACTAAGGATAATGCTACCACTGGTGCTGTGATGGCGGATAAAACCCGATTGCCTAAGGATACAGGGATAAATCCTGATGCGATCGCTATTTCTTCTTCTCTAGTAGTCCAACCACCCTCACAACCTGTGGTAACGATGATCTCAGAAGTTTCTTCCCCATTTGAGTTTTGCAGACTAGTTAGTAAATGTGGGGCATTAGGACTAGTTACGCATATATATTTCCAAGTTGGTAATGTTGAGTTTGCTAGAGCGTCTAGCCATGAAGTAAATGTCTGAGGAATATTAATTTCAGGTACATAATTACGCATTGATAGTTCGGCGGATTCCTCAGCGATGCGTTGCCAGCGATCACGTTTTTGGTTGCCAATATCGGTACCTGATTTGATAATTGTGCGATCGCTAAATAACGGCACAATTTGACGTACTCCTAACTCCGTAGTTTGACGAATCACTGACTCGATATTGCTACCTTTGGGCATGGCGATACCGAGAGTGAGCTGGGCTGCTAATTCAGAATTGTTTTCTAATTTGGCAATGACTTCCGCGATATCAAGATCACTGGATAGCTTGGCTAACCACCATCCACCTTGGCGATCAAGGACGATAAATTCGGATTCAGTTTCTAATCGCAATACATTGCATAGGTAATGTCTTTGCTCTGTGGTAAGGGCGATCGGGCTACTGATTTGCAAAGAAGGGACTTGGTGTGCTTGTAACGTTACTCGTTGCAGCCTACGTTTTTTGATCACAGTTTGGATGAATTATTGGGATTAAACGAATTTATCAGCAATCCTCGCTATGAAACTGATTTTACTGCGAAGCTAGTTTTGCTTAGGACATAAATCCCCATAAGTGAGGAGCATCGCTTCGCGACGCTCCTCACTTACCCCAACACACAAAATGGCTACGTTTTGGTATTACTGGAGGATAATTCACGATAAACTTTAATCTAAAAGAAATTTTAAAAGGCTTATGCACGGCAAATCTACATTGCATCCCCACATACGCTTTGGAACTGACGGTTGGAGAGGCATCATTGCCGATGATTTTACCTTTGATCGCTTAGCCGTAGCTGCCCCGATCGCTGCTCATATTCTCCGTGAAACCTTTGGCGATTCAGGTAGTAACACAATTGTTGTGGGATATGATCGCCGCTTCATGTCTGATGCTTTTGCCAAACGTACTGCTGAAAGCGTAGCTGCGATCGGGTTTGATGTTTTACTGGCCGATGGATTTGCCCCGACACCTGCATTTAGCTGGGCTGCATATGACCGCAAAGCTTTGGGAGCTTTGGTAATTACGGCTAGTCATAACCCTGCCAACTATTCGGGTTTAAAAATCAAAGGTGCATTTGGTGGCTCCGTATCGCCAGATGTGACCGCAAAAGTTGAAGAGATTTTAGAGCGAGGTGATTTTGTCTACGAAAGTCATCATCTTGACAAAAGAGTAGGCAAAATCGAAACTTTTGATGCATGGGCAAGTTATTGCCAAGCTTTGCGGAGCAAAGTAAATATTGAAGCGATCAAGGAAGCGATCGCAGCGGGAAAGTTGACCGTATTCGCCGACGTAATGCATGGAGCCGCCGCAGGTGGTTTAGCAAAAGTTTTAGAATTGCCATCTACAACCCAAGCCAATTTAATTGAAATTAATGGTGATAGCGATCCCCTTTTTGGTGGAGGTGCGCCTGAGCCTTTGCCAAGATATATTGCTGAACTCTTCCGACAAGTCAAAACCTATCACCATGATCATCCAGACCAGACTTTAGTTGGTTTTGTTTTCGATGGAGATGCTGATCGCATTGCTGCTGTGGATAGCGAAGGTAATTTCCTAAGTTCTCAAATCTTGATTCCGATCTTGTTAGAGCATCTCGCGAAGCACCGTGGATTTCAAGGAGAATTGATTAAGACTATTAGTGGTTCTGATCTAATGCCTAAAGTAGCGGCTCTCTTTAACTTACCCGTTTATGAGACTCCTGTTGGCTACAAATATATTGCTGAAAGAATGCTTTCAGGAATTCCTTGTTTATTGGGAGGAGAAGAGTCGGGTGGTATCGGCTATGGTAATCACATCCCTGAACGAGATGCTCTATTGTCAGCGTTATATGTGTTAGAGGCGATCGCTGAATCTAAAAAAGATTTGAGCATTCTTTACAGCGATCTCCAAAAGCAAACTAATTTTGTCTCTCATTACGATCGCATTGACAAGAAGCTCTCAGGTATGGCGGCGCGTGAGAAATTGGTAGCTACACTACAACAATTTTCATTGACTGAAATTGCTGGGCGTAAGGTAATTGAGGCTAAAGCTCCTGATGGCTTTAAGTTCCGTTTAGTAGATGGAAGTTGGCTTCTAATTCGATTTAGCGGAACGGAACCATTGCTAAGGCTCTATTGCGAAGCTTCTACACCTGAACTTGTGCATAAAACTCTCAATTGGATATCCAATTGGGCTGAGCAGTTCAATTAACGTCAGTTCGACGAAAGCGAAAAGTGGTAAGAATTGCTAAGCAATTCTTACCACTTTTCGCCATTTACGGCGTGCGAAGCACGTCGTAAATGGCTATATCGAACTCACATTAATCAAGATTTAGGAGCTTTAAGTCGAAGTAGTTCTACTTCTTCAGGGGTTAATGACCAACCTAAAGCGCCAGCATTTTGTTTAGCTTGACTAGCATTCTTGGCTCCAGGGATGGGAATAATGTTTCCTTGAGCAACTAGCCAATTTAAAGAGACCTGAGCCAATGTTTTATCATATTTTGCAGATAAATCTTTGAGTGTTGCGAACAAAGGCTCTAGCTTTTGTAAGCCCCTAGGACTAAAGCGAGGATCAATGCGCCGCGCACCTTGAAGAGTCTTGACAGACTCAGGGGTGTATTTCCCCGTCAATAAACCTTGAGCAAGAGGACTATAGGCAAGAATCGTCACTCCCAATTTTCTCGCCTTTTCGAGAGTTCCATTCTGCTCAATTTGTCTAGTTAATAAAGAATAAGGAACCTGATTTACCGCTAGCGGAATACCCTTTTCGGCAAGATATTGATGAGCTAGAGCCATTTGAGATGCAGAATAATTGCTGACTCCCACCGATTGAATCCGTCCTTTTTTTACTTCCTCTGCAAGAACTTCCATAAAATCCTTGGTCTTGAGTAAAAATTCTAACGGCCAGTGAATTTGATAGAGGCTAATTTGCTTTGTTTGAAGGCGATCTAGACTAGCCGTTAGAGCTTCAACGATCGCCGATCTCTGCCAACGCCAAGGTAATGGGAAATACTTAGTAGCAATCTGTACTGGTTGAGAAGTTTGCTTGCAAAACTGACCAATTAAGCGTTCTGACTCACCCAATCCATAGACTTCGGCAGTATCAAAAAATGTGATGCCTGCATCAACAGAAGCTTGAAACGCTTCTGCTACATCGCTTGGCCCAAAACCCTTGCCGTAAGCCCAAAATAGGGTGTCACCCCATGCCCATGTTCCTACGCCCAGTGCGGTTACAGTTGGACCATCTGTGCCAAGCTTGATAGTTTGCATATATCCTTGGTAAAGCTTTCTAAATAATTATAACAATCATTCCCAAGAGGATGGCGAAGCGAAGCGTTGCCATCCTCTTGAATTTTTTTAGATAATTTGCTTCCTGCCCTAATTTGAAATCAGTTTAGCAAACCATTTTTCTAAGCGATCGCCCCATACTTCTAGAGAATATTCCGATTCAAGCTGTTGGCGACAGGTAACGCGATCGATCTGGTCCAGTTTAGAAATTGCTTCAATCAAACCAGACACATTTCCCATTTCCACAAGAAATCCTGTTTTGCTATGCCGAACGATCTCAGTAAGTCCTCCAGAACGATAGGATATCACAGGCACACCACAGGCAAACGCCTCGATCACCGCATTCCCGAACGCTTCAACCCAACGGGGAGTCATTAATAAAGCACTACATTGTCCTAGTTTTTGTTGCAAACCATCAGTAGATAAAAATCCTTCATAATGAAGTTCAGCTTTAGGAAAAGATGCTTGAATATCCAGCCAATAGTTCTGATCTTGAATTAACCCGAAAATATGCAAAGGGAGTCCGCTTGCCTGTGCAGCCTCGACAGCATCCTCTAATCCCTTTTCGGGAGAAATACGTCCGACCCATGCAAGGCTTGGTATATCTGGCTTAGCGATAAAGTTATATTGCGTTACATCAATCCCCTTACCCATAATCATCAGGCGATCTCCATGACTAAATGTATCTGCACAGGCGCGAGTATTCACCGCGATCGCATCAGGGCAAAGTGCAGAGATTTTCGATACCATCGCATCCATTACGGGCGAAAGCGAAGACATACTGATCCAGTGAGCGATCGGGCGGTGAAAAAAGGGTGTGAGGTACAGAGGTAGCCAATCATAGGCAAAGTTAAATAACAAGTCAAACTGATCCTGTGATTCCCTCGCATAGCTCCACATATTTTCAAGAACCGAGTTTTGAGGAAGAACAACCATATCAGCGCCTACTTGAGTTTGGGCTGAAGTTTGGATAGCTCCTGCTATTTGAGTCAGTTTAGTGACATTGGTAACGGAACCTTCAGGCGCGACGATTTCTACTTCATGTCCTTTAGCAATTAGGGCTTTAGCTGCATTTTGCAAAGTCAATTCCACGCCTCCACCAACTCCCGATCCCAATGCTCCTACGGGAGTAGATAAAAATAGCAATCGATAATTTTTTTTAGTCATTTTGTTGTGCTAAATAGGTAAGGATGGGCGGCGCGAAGCGCCGCCCATCCTTACTAAATATTGGGAAATTTTCTATTAAAGAAGAGGTGGCTCTCTCTTCTTTTACTTCATGCCCATTAGTCCCTTAGTTAATCGTCTAATGGCTGCTCCTGCCACATCGCGATAACGCAGTTCACCACAGAGAATTTTACCCATGCGTTGACTAGCACTAGGACGCTTCACTCCCATCTTGTAGCCAAAACTAGGAATGCGGTAGAAAATATTGGCAATGCGCTGTGCCCAAACCATGTCTTCACCCCATTCTTCTTGGATTCTGAGGGTATATTGCTTGAGCGCATCAGTATTACCACCGATTGCTTCATCGATCGCTTGACCTGCAAACATCCCAGTTAAAAGTGAAGGACGGATGCCCTCAGCCGTGAATGGATCAACGATACAAGCCGATTCACCTGTGAGTAGCGCATTTTGCGTATGAAGTGGTTGATGACCATCCCATAGGCAAATGGGATGCCCATATTGCTTCATAGAAGTGACGTTAATTCCAAATTCCTGAGCATATTTAGCAGCAATTTCCTTGAGATTTTGCTTTTCGCCGCCGATAAATGTCCCTGCTCCGATGGAATAACCGTCAGCCTTTGGGAAGTTCCAAATATATCCATTTTGAACAGAGCCAAAGTCAAAATGTGCCGCACTAACATCTGGTGCAGGGCAAGGAGCCTCAACTTCAAGGGCTGCTCCCATGCGGCGTTTTCGTTCTTTAAATCCTAACCATTTTGCCATGCTGCCTTTTGCTCCATCAGCAGCAATTACATACTTGCCTTCAAAAACATCATTTTCAGTTTTGACTAACCAGCGATCGCTTTTCCATTCAATGCCTATAACGCCAGTATTATCACGAAGTTCTACGCCTAGTTTTTGGGCCTGCTGCACAAGGTAATGATCAAAAACATCGCGGCGCACCATCCAAACAGGTTCTTTGGTTTCGAGGGCAACGAGTTCAGGATCGCCCATTTGCCATGTATAGCGAATTTGTTGGACTGTCAGGGAAACTGCTGGCGAAAAGTCAAAGTCAAACCATTCCTGTACCATCGGCGAAACACCGCCACCACAGGGCTTGTAGCGAGGCAGGCTCTCTTTTTCGAGTAGCAAAACCGATCGACCTTGTTTTGCCAAATGATAGGAGGCTGAACCACCAGATGGACCTGCTCCCACAACAATGCAGTCGTACATAAGCAAAATTTTTTAGGTAAATGTACAAGAAAATCCCTTAGATTCTACCCCTAAAAAGTAAAGTAACGTGCGATCGCCTTTGGGCTTAATCAAGTAATACCAAAGCACAAAATGGTGTAGCCATTTTGTGCTTTCAAAACCCTTACAGCGTTTAGTTTTTAACTCACAAAAGTGTGGCGACACTTCTGTGAATTGCTATAAACCATGGAAAGCCGCTTAAGCAGTTTGTTTGATTATTAATCTAAAAAATTTATGCCATAGTGAATATTTAGCCGTCATATCCTACAGAGTTGATTTACGACATGGATGTAAAGATTTTTTTAATAATTATTTGCGATCGTTCCCAGTCAAGTGATTGTGATGCGTCAGTTTACGAATGCGATCGCCCTTCGCTTTCCTGAATTTGCATACCTGCAATAACGGGATCAAAGCCAATAGGAAAATTTGTGCTGATACTATATTTTGCTTGTATAAACTTGGCTTCTGTAATTACTGCTTCTGAAAAGTCCGCACTACTTAGATTTGAGGCGCTTAAGTCAGCTTGCCGAAGTCTTGCCTGTGTCAAATTTGCACCGATTAGAATCGCTCCACTTAGAGAAGCTTTTAATAAGATCGCCTTTTTGAGAATTCCACCAGTAATTAGTGAACGACTGAGATTTGCTCCTGTTAAGTTTGCTTGACTTAGTTCAACTCGATTCAATATTGCGGTTGATAGATCTGTTTGAAGTAAAATTGCTTTACTTAAATCTGTACCTGTCAGGTTGGCTTGTCTTAGGTTAGCTCTACTCAAGTTAATCTCTTTTAAACCCAATCCACTTAAGTCAGCTCCATATAGATTGGAACCTTCAAAGTTTCGTTCACCTTGGTTGTAATGCTCTAGCAATTGTTCAGCGCTATTTACTCTTGTCATGTTGCCAATACCTAGAATTATTTATGCTTAAGTGACACTAGCGATCGCCTTGAATTATAGCGGTTTTCTAAATTCTCCTGATATATTTACAGTCAATATTTCGCAACCACAGTCTAGGAAAAAATTTACGGCATGGATGCTGAAATTTGTTTTGATGATTATTTGCAGATTTGCTCATCTAATGACTCGGTCAAAGGGAAATTTGATCATGGCATCTCTGTCGATTGCGGAAAATGGTAAGAATGCGTTAATTCGATATAGCCATTTGCGTCGTACTTCGCACGATGCAAATAGCGAAAAATAGTAAGAATCGCTTAGATTCTTACTATTTTTAGCTTTCGTTGAGTTGACGTTGATTTAGGGCTGCTATAACAATGAACAAGATCGCTAGGACAAATCAAAACCCAAATAAAGGCGGCGCGAAGCGCCGCCTTTATTTGGGTTTTGTTGCAATTAAGAGGCTGGTAACTCACCAGTGACATTGACTTTAAAAGCTTTTACTTCGTTAGCTTTAGGCAAGGTTAGTGTGAGGATACCATTGATATATTCAGCCTTAACTTGTTCGTTCTCGATCACTACAGGCAATGCAAAGACTCTGCGGAATTTACCATAGCTCATTTCACTCCAGTAGTAGCCCTTTTCAGATTCTTCCTTACGTTCAATGTGGCGTTCGCCAGAAATTGAGAGGGAATCCTTGGTTACTTGGATATCGAGATCTTTGGCCTCGATTTCAGGAAGCGAGAGTCTTAGAGTTAAGTGGTCACCATCATCGCGTAGTTCACTAGCAGGAACCCATCCGCCTTTTGGTGTTTCTTGATCTAATGGCGCAAATTCACGGAATAAGCGATCAAATTGACGACGTACTTCTTCCATTTCTTGGAAAGGTTGCCAACGTACTAACATAAATATCACCTTGAGCTATTTCAAAACAACAATGAGTTAACAATGAACGTTAGGAAGTAGATGAATAATTTGACGTTTTGTACTTCGCTTTCGTTCACATGATTATTATGAAATAGCTGCAAAGCTATGAGGAGCGGGTGAACCGCACTTTTTAAGTGCGGTTCACCCTACAGGTGTTTATAATCACAAAGCACAAAACGGCTTAGCCGTTTTGTGCTTTTAAAACCCTTACAGGGTTTAGTTTTTAATTCACAGAAGTGTCGCCACGCTTCTATGAATTGGTATTAACTACGACTAGAAGCCATATTTTCAAATTTAGTTAAGCGTGGCTCAAATAGTAGTTTGACTGTACCAACTGGCCCATTACGATGTTTAGCAATAATAATCTCGGCTACTCCGCGATCGGGAGTTTCAGGATTGTAATATTCGTCACGATATAAATTAATGACCAAATCTGCATCTTGCTCAATACTGCCAGATTCTCTTAAATCAGATAGCATCGGACGTTTGTTAGTTCTCGCTTCCACACCGCGACTTAATTGTGATAGCGCGATTACAGGCACATTTAATTCACGGGCTAGAGCTTTGAGCGATCGCGTAATTCTAGAAATTTCTTGAACGCGATTATCAGAACCAGAGCCTTCCATTAATTGTAAATAATCAATCAGAATTAGTCCCAATACTCCGCCCTTTTCCGATTGTAATCGACGAGCCTTTGAACGCAATTCTGTAATGGGAGGATTGGGAGTGTCATCGATAAATAGAGGTAACTCTGAAAGCCCACTAATTGCCATCGCCACCGTTCCCCATTCATTTTCGCTAATTTGTCCAGTACGGAGGCGATTACTATCGATGCCCATGTCACTGGAGCGAACTTTAGATTGACTAGCTAAGAGGCGATAAACCAACTGCTCCTTGGACATTTCTAAGCTAAAAATTGCCACAGGCAGTCGATGAATTTCTGCCATTTTTCGCGCTATTTCTAAGCCAAAAGCGGTGTTATGAACACAAATGTCATTGGCAACAAAATTATGAGTCTCAGGGATTGTCAAGTCATAAACTTGTTTCTCCCCAACAAACTCGATCGCTGTAATTTTGTCCCAGTAGATATCGCTAGTAGCAAGATTTTGTAATGATAGGCAATCAACGGCTGTAGCTAGCTTTAATAGTCTGTCTCTAGTGGGGGCACGTTTGCCTACGTGGATATTAGAACTATTAATGCCTGCTGTTTCGGCTAACTTTTGCCAAGAAAGATCACCTTTCACTAAGGTCAAATCATGCCAAACTTCAACAGGTATTAAATCAGTATTAGTTTGATATCGCTTCGTCACTAAAGTTAGCTGAGCTTTTTTAATAGCATCCTCTTTCCCAAAGATACCAATTTCATTAATTAGAGTTTGTAATGACAAAGCATCAGTAACATCAAGTTGCCAACAGTGGTGAAGTTCTTGTTTATATTTAAATTGCTTGTGTTTAAGCTTCGCAATTACACCAAATCTTAATAACAAATGCTGGACTTGACGAGCTAATTTTTCGCTGACAGTGGCATATCCTGCTTGAACTTGACCACTACTTAAAACAGACATCCAGCCATCAGTAGCTAATAAGCGATTCAAAAACAAAGCAATTAATTTCTTTTCTAAGCGAAAAATAAAATCAGGAATAGTTTTGTAATGGGCATTCTTACCCCAAATTTCTAAATCTCTTAACCATTGAATTAAAGGATTACCTGCACCTCTTTGTTGTGCTGTAATATGCAGAGTTGCAGCGCGATCGCCATGGGTATCAATAGTTACCTTTAAACTAGGAGCAAATTGTTGAACGGCAGCAATAAAATCATCTTGAATCTGAGAATTGATATTTGTAAATCTAGGGCTAGTCTGGGTTAAACAGCCATCGCCTAAAAGATAAGCTAAGAGCTTAATTTCACAAATAGGACAAACTTCTTTCCCAAAAACTGCAATCTGACGGGGAAGAGCAATTTTATCCCCCACAAATAATTTACTTAGCGACTGCCAACCCGTGATCGTTAAAAATGGATGCGTTAAAGTTGTTTCAATCTGTCGCCCTAATGCAGTTCTCACTCGAAATACTGGCTTCATACCATCATCAATAAAAGCCGATGGTTGTGTTAAATGAAAACGCCAATTTTCTCCTAATGTTAATAGATTTGGTTTTGTTTGACTTTGTTGGTACTGCTGATAAATTGAGGCGATCGTCCTAATACTGCCATCGGCTAAAACTAATTCACTATCAAAGGCTAAACATTTCCCCATTGATGGGCGACCTGCGAGGATAATTAAATCCGATCGCTGCAATCCATTGGTCATGGCATCAAAATCATAAAATCCTGTAATTAAACCTGTAGCGGTAGAATTACCAGTACCAAGGGAATTAAAGCGATTTTCTAATTCGTAAAAGGTTTTCGTGAGAATATCAGCAGCAGGAACCAGTCCTTGTTGAGCGCGGGATTGCGTAACCGCAAAAATCTTTTGTTCCGATTGATCAAGAAGTTGAGCTAGTTCAATTTCGTTACTGTAACTAATATCGACTACACCTCTAGCGGCTTCAGCAAGCTTGCGCCTTGCGTATTTGTCTGCAACTAATTGAGCATAAAAATCAATATTTACGGCACTAACGGTGCGATCGCAGAGTTGAGCAATTTTGGTCTGACCGCCGATTTTTTCGAGCATATCGCGATCGCTGAGCCATGTGGTCAAGCTCATCATGTCTGTAGGATTGGACTGGTTGTGCAACATCAAGCAAGCCCGAAAAATTTCCTGATGTGCCGCTACATAAAACATTTCAGGACGCAGGGTATCAAGCACGCGTGATACCGCCTCTGGATCGATTAAGATTCCCCCTAAAACAGCCTCCTCTGCCTCAATATTCTGTGGTGGTAAGCGATCACTGATAGATTCAAAGTCTTTGCTCATATAACTTACTGACTGGTTTGCTATCTGGGGAATTTGCTTAGAAAGTAGAAGGCTGGAGTGCATTCATAATTCTAGGGTTTAATTGCTAAATTAACGTCAATTCGACAAACGCGCAAAATGGTAAAAATCGCCCTGCGATTTTTACCATTTTGCGCCATTTGCGCCGCGCTTTGCACGGTGCAAATAGCTATTAAAGCCAAGAAGAAATTTTGACAGTGGCGCTTCGTGCCACTGTCAAAATTTCTTTTGGGTTTTAAGTTAGCGCCAAGCGCTGTATAGCTATAGTAATGAGAAGTAATGAGAAATTGATATGGGATTTGAGGGCGTTTTTGTTTTTGCGGTAGTGGGGTGCGTAGCGGTCTACTACCAACGATCGCGGCAACACGCAAACGAGGAGACTCAAATATTTGTTTTGTGGATTCTAGCAGTTGCCTTGCCAACCTTGGCGATCGCTTTAACAAATATCAATCGCACAGTCAATCGCACAGTTTTACCATTAATTTTTGTTGCTGTAGTATTTTTGCTTTCCACATGGATATATAGCAACTCAATCTCACCTGCCAAATCAAACCTAGCATCTATTAACCTTGATCCCAGTGAAGAAAAACAACTCAAAGGCTGCTTTTTATCAAGTATTTATCATCTAACAGGTTTAGAATATCGACCTCATGAAATCTTCTGTCGGGGCAAACTGCGATCGCCAGATCCCAAATATGCTTACGAAATGATTAACCAAAACATTCAAAAGGCATTTGGAGATCGCTTTACCTGTTATTTGCAAGAAAATCCCTTGGAAACCCTTGGTTCCGATTTTGGTAAAGCTCAAGATCATCAAGAAAACATAACAAACTATTGCTTTTATTTGCTCCCTAACCATCTCACCAAATCACCACCATCTTTAAGAGATCGCCAAAGCTGGATACCTAGCGCAATTAGTATTTTATTCACAGCCTTCACCCTGTTAGTTGTCGGAGCAAATCAGCGTATTGAAGACTTGGACTTAAGTAACTTACTGCAAGGAATTCCTTATCTGCTTTGCCTAGCAAGCATCTTTATCGCAAGGGAGATCGCACGCTACTGCGCTTCCAGACATTATCGAGTCCAAATTGCTTGCCCACTTTTCTTACCAATCTTAGGTGGTTTCGGAGTACTCGGTAGTTTAAACACCAAATTTCCCACAGGGCAAGGACACCCCCACCAGCGCCGACTTCTTTTTGATCTAGCTGTAATGCCCACGATTGCGGGCTTAGGGATCTCCATAGTTTTATTGATGTTAGGTAACTGGGTGCTAGTTCCTACAACTGTAATGGTTACTGAACCTGCGATCACCCCATCTTTGTTAATTCCCAATCTCGCCACCTTTGATTTCAAAAATTCAATTTTGCTCACTTTGCTGCAAACAATTTTTTCTATAGGAAAAGCTACAAACGCAGCAGACACAATTACCGCTTTTTCACCACTCACTCTCGCTGGTTGGTCTGGCTTAGCAATTAGTGCATTGCAGCTAATGCCCCTTGATTTACTGGATGGAGGGAATTTGGTAATCGCTATGTTTGGGCATCGTCAAGCTGTGCAAATTGCTCGGATGGCAAGATTAGTACTACTGGCGATCGCTGTGCTAACACAACCTTGGCTAAGAATTTACAGTCTCTTGTTATTTTTATTACCTGTTCCCTGCCCACTTGTTTTGAACGAAAGTATTGAAATTGGTAAAGCTCGAGATCTAATTGGCATGATTTTAATTGCCATCGCCTTACTAATCATCCTGCCTGTACCCAAATCTCTCCTGTTATGAAGATTAATTATTATTAGGTAACTCTAAGAAAAAATGATCCACATAAAACCCAAATAAATAGAGGCGGCGCTTCGCTTCGCCTCTATTTATTTGGGTTTTATTTCCTAAGCAAAGCTTTCATTGCTATAGCTTCTACTTAATTAATGTTTTATTTTAAATTTTCAAGACTTTAATGTGACTTTGGGATTATTATTAACCTTGGCATTTGGTAGCCACGATTTGTTGCTACTGGTAACATCAGTTAAGTCAACAGTAGAGACATGTTCATCCTGAAACGCCAAGACGTTGAAATCGTCAACGTTCAAAACCCACAAAACAAAGATCAACAAATACCGATTTTGCAATATCAGGGGCAAACATTTCGGTTACTCAACATGTTCGGCGATAATCGAGATGAGGCTTTAGCGCTTTGGCGTGACTTAACTGATAACAAAGGCAAAGCTTGCGTATTATTAGAAGAGCCTCAACGTTTTAGCGTTTGGGGTCGAGTTAAACTAGACCAACTCACTACAGCACCTACCCAAAGTTCTTCAGCAGGTACACACCTTGTCCAAGGTTGTTTACTGATATTGCAGGCTGTATATATCGAGGTTGAAGATCTTCTTGGAGTTAGACAAGCAGGTTCTTTTAAGCAAGATTTATTGAAGTTCATGCAACAGGGCAAATTTGCTCAAAGCGAAAATATCGCCGCCTTAGAAGGAATTTTGTCAATCAACCCACTTAATAGTGTGCAAATTCCCAACTGGGATGAAGGCAAATTGCAACTTCTTCTAGGTGAAATACATCGACTAGCCTCCTCCTATTTTGGAAATAATAGTTTTGTCGATAGTGCGATCGAGGCTTTAAATGAACTACCTGAATCGTCATCCGTAGCAGCTTGGCTGGCAAAAACTCCCAAGGGTAAACTCTGGAATTAATCTAAATGAATTATTTCAATGTTTTCCTTTAAAGTTATGACTTGTAACACAATACTTGTTATTTTCTTTCTTTAAATACTTTATTTCTTATGGTTGTAGCTAAGGTGCAAGATTCATGAGTAGAGCTAAATCTCCCTCGCCATCAGGGATTTCCACGCAATCTATTGTTTGGGCAGCGATCGGATGGGCTGCCCTAGCGCTAATGTTCTACCTCTTTTTTAATGCCCCAACCGATGGACCACATACAATTAAGCCTGAAGAATGCGCTAAGGCAGTAAAAGATCTATTCGTAAGACCAAATTGGTATCGATACGGAACCTACATTTTTCAGACTGTGGCGATCGCCTGTTCAGGGCTATTGTGTTTACGTAACTGGCGTAGTTCCAAAATCATTAGTGGTCGGAATGTCTGGCTGGGCTTGGGTATAGGTATCTTATCTTGGGGTATTGGCAATTTAATTTTTGGTTATCTAGATTTTCAATATCAAAGTGCACTGATTGCAGGTGGAGCTAAAGGTGCTAAAGATCTAGTTCAAACCTTTCCATCAATAGCCGATATCTTCTTCACGTTAACTTACGCATTTTTGTCATGGGGAATGGCGATGTCTGTGATTGGACGACGACTAAATCTATATCCTAAGCAATGGGCGATCGTGGGCGCTGTTGGGTTTATTGGAGTCGTCGTGGCAGCTTATGTTACTTTTGGTGTAAGTGGAGAGATTTCTCTAGATACTGGGAAGATATTAAATATTATTTATGCCCTTGGTGATATTTGGTTATTAATTGTCGCAACCATTCTATTATTGGCTTTCTGGGGTGGTAAGGCAGCACAATCTTGGCGCTTACTCGGCAGCGCAGGCATTGCCATGTTTTTTGGAGACTTATGGTTTAACTACAGTATCAATACTGGTATCAGCAAAGTTTGTGAAGGCAAGCAATATCAAAGTGGTGAGCCTGCCGAATTTTTCTGGATTCTTGCCTTTATTCTCTGGGGAATGGCTGCTGCTTTAGAGTTTGATCTATCTTCACGACCAACATCCCGTAGCCGTAAAAGCTAAAACTAATCAAAAAAAGAGGGGTGCATAGCACCCCTCTTTTTTAATTAATACGCACCATTTCCCTTGGGGAAAATCACAACTAAAATAGTTTTAAAGATTAAATGTACATCAAGCCAAAAGCTCATAAGCTTAACATAACTGGCATCCATCTGCACTCGCTTTGCATAGGGAATATCGTTACGCCCTGAAACTTGCCATAGTCCTGCGATACCAGGTCGAACGCTAAGTACTCGATCAATAGCTGAACCATATTTACTAAGTTCATCTTGCACTAATGGTCTAGGACCAACAACACTCATATCGCCTATGAGTACATTCCAAAATTGGGGCAACTCGTCTAAACTGGTTGTCCTCAAGAACTTACCAATTTTAGTAATCCGAGGATCATGCTTGAGTTTAAAAGATGCTTCGTATTCTGCACGGCTAATGGGGCAAGCATTTAAATAATCTTCTAGAGCTTGATCTGCCCCATTAATCATGGTTCTAAATTTAATGCAATTAAATTTAGAACCATTTAAACCAACCCTACGATGAATATATAAAACTGAACCAGGAGAGCTAATGAAAACCAACAAGGTAATTGCCAAATAAACTGGTGAAAACACAGTTAAAACAATTGATGCAAATGCGATATCAAACACTCTTTTCCCCCAAGTTGCATAAAGATCTGTACGATCTGTAACCGATTTCTTTGTACGGAGGCTAACTTGACTATTTGCTTTGCTTCTAGTAATCATCAAATCTCTACACCACACCACATAGTTGAACTAATCATACAATGCCTGTCTACTTTTATTGGGGCGATGACGACTATCAAATTTCTCAAGCAGTCAAAAAACTGATAGACACCCATATCGATCCTATGTGGCGAGATTTTAATTATGCAAAAATCAATGCTACGGGGGATCTTGAGGTAATGGACGGATTAAACCAAGCTGTGACTTCGCCTTTTGGCATGGGTAGTCGTTTAACTTGGCTTGCCGATACTGCGATCGCCCAACGATGCACGGAATCATTACTAGCAGAATTAGAAAGAACTTTCAATCATTTACCTGTAGACTCCTACATCTTGTTTACATCATCAAATAAGCCTGATGGGAGAGCCAAATCTACCAAATTGTTACAGAAGTATGCCCAGATTTTAGAGTTTTCTTTAATCCCTCCTTGGAAAACCGATGCGATCGCCCAATTAGTAAAACAGGCCGCCGCAGAAATTGACTTAAGAATAGCATCAGATGGCATAGATTTACTAGTTGATGCGATTGGCAATGATACCCGCCGCCTGACAATGGAATTGCAAAAGTTGCAATTATCGCATTATGGAAAAACAAAGCCACTCACTGCTAAAGAGATTTCCCCATTAGTGCAAGCTTCGGCTCACAATAGTTTGCAATTGGCAAGTGCTATTCGCTCTGCAAATACTAGTCAAGCACTCTCATTGATTGACGAGCTACTGCAAAATAATGAAGTAGGTTTGCGGATTTGTGCAACTTTAGTAGGGCAGTTTCGCACATGGCTCTGGATTAAACTGATGCAAGAATCGGGTGAGCGAGATGATAAGGCGATCGCTGATGCTGCGGAGATTGGTAACCCTAAGCGAGTATATTTTTTGAAGCAAGAGGTACAGGGGTTAAATAGTCAAAAACTGATGCGATCGCTAAGTATTTTGTTGCGATTAGAAGCCGATCTCAAGCATGGCAAAGACGAAACGGCAACATTGCAAACTGCCATCATTGAGTTATGCCAAGCAATGACCAAATAAGAAAAGGCAGCGCGATGCACTGCCTTTTCTTATTTGGTCATTGCCCAGCGCCAAAGGCGCTGGAAAAACTAAAATCGTTTTCACAGTGAGAATTGCGCTGTTTTTTCTTATTTGGTCATTTTCCAGCGCCTTTGGCGCTGGAAAAACTAAAATTGGTTTCACTATCAGAACTGCGCCGCTTTTTTTATTAGCGAGACTTGAAAACATGATCGCTGCTACCATGAGAATTAGATCATTTACCTAGAAATATGTCCGAAAATTCCGCAACAGTTACCGTTGCACTTAATAGCGATCAGCAGCCTAATCGCAGTTATGACATTGCGATCGCTTCTCACAGTCTCAAAAACTTAGGCGATAAATTAGTAGAAATTGGTTTGGGCAAAAAAAGTAAAAAAATTCTCACTGTCTCAAATCCTGTCATTTATAAGCACTATGGTGAGACCGTTCAGAAATCCTTAAGTGAAGCAGGGTTTGATGTTGCTCATTTAATATTGCCCGCAGGTGAGCGTTTTAAAACTGCTAATTCATTACAGAAAATTTATGACGCAGCACTTACATATCGTTTAGAACGCTCATCAATGATTGTTGCGCTTGGTGGCGGAGTAATTGGCGATATGTCGGGCTATGCTGCCGCCACTTGGCTAAGGGGAATCGATCTCGTCCAAGTGCCGACTACCCTTTTAGCGATGGTGGATTCAGCGATTGGGGGCAAGACGGGGATCAACCATCCACAGGGCAAAAATCTCATCGGAGCCTTTTATCAACCACGCTTAGTTTGGATTGATCCTGAAGTCCTCAAAACTTTACCAGCCCGTGAGTTTCGCTCAGCGATGGCAGAAGTAATCAAGTACGGCGTAATTTGGGATCGGGAATTATTTGATTTATTAGCCCAATGCGATCGCCTCGATCAGTTGCGCTATATTTCATCGGATTTGCTCCAAACCATTTTGTACCGTTGTGCCAAAGCCAAAGCCGAAGTCGTATCTAAAGACGAAAAAGAGGGAAATCTTCGAGCCATTCTCAACTATGGTCATACTGTTGGTCACGCGATCGAATCGGTTACCAATTATCGTCTCTACAATCATGGAGAAGCCGTTGGTTTAGGCATGGTCATTGCAGGTTCGATCGCTGTCGATTTGGGGCTATGGACTGAAGCCGATCAAGCTCAACAGATTGCGCTCATCACCAAAACTCGATTACCTCAGACTTTACCTGCGGATATTGATTTAGATGCAATTATTGATTCCCTATTGACTGATAAAAAAGTTGAAGCTGGTAAAGTGCGCTTTATTTTACCAACGGCGATCGGATCAGTGACACTTAGCGATCGAGTAACCTCAGCTATGGTTAACCAAAATTTACGAAAAATAATGGCATAATACTTGACACATTAAGTAGTAATCCGTACTATACTTAAACGTTTATGTCAAGCAAAAAGCTATAAGCAATACACTAAAAACTTAATTTGCATATATTGCTGAGTGTAGGCATATATTTGTAAACCACTAGTAAATTAAACCAATACCCCCAAGAGTCTAGACAACAGAGATTTCATGACTAAAAAGCCAATTAAAGACCTTCCCCAAATCAACGAACGCATCAGATATCCAAAAATTCGGGTCATTGATATGGAGGGGGAGCAGCTCGGCATCCTAACCCCCAAAGAAGCCTTGAAGATGGCTGAAGAGAAAGAGCTAGACCTTGTGTTGGTCAGTGACAAGGCTGATCCTCCTGTATGTCGGATCATGGATTACGGCAAATTCAAGTTTGAACAAGAGAAGAAGGCAAGGGAAGCCCGCAAAAAGCAGCATACCTCTGATGTCAAAGAAGTGAAGATGCGTTACAAGATTGAAGAGCATGACTATAAAGTGCGTATAAATCATGCAGAACGCTTCTTAAAAGAAGGTGACAAGGTTAAGGCTACTGTGATGTTCCGTGGTCGTGAGATTCAACATGTTGATCTTGCGGAAGTTTTGTTAAATCGTATGGCTAGCGATCTAGAGTCTGTTGCTGAAATTCAGCAATATCCTAAACGTGAAGGAAGAAACATTACGATGTTGATGGCTCCCAAAAAATAGTCTAAGACCCTTATATAGCAGAGTAATAAAAACCAAAAAGATGAGTGGTAGAACGAAGTGCTACCACTCATCTTTTTGGTTTTATGTTCTATTCAAAACTTACACAGTCATATTAGCAAGGTGGGCAATGATACTTAACCTCAGTTCGGGTTAATTTTAAACTGGCTTCTATAGCAACCTACATTCAGCAGGTTATTTAAGACAAAAAATAATATTTACGAGAAGAGGGGCCGAGAAACTGCAAAATTAGATTTTGTCTATTTGTAAGCTTAATCTGATATTTAAGATGGTCAAGAA
>Ga0172373_10001232_pt1 | contig 41667 bp, 39 predicted proteins | sample Lak10m_2_FD_114546 | JGI IMG/M metagenome (GOLD analysis project Ga0172373, IMG submission 114546) | Freshwater microbial communities from Kabuno Bay, South-Kivu, Congo - kab_092012_10m | ecosystem: Environmental > Aquatic > Freshwater > Lake | place: Democratic Republic of the Congo... | reverse complement strand
GTGCGCGACTACGAACGCAGCGAGGCCAGCGCGACGGCTTGGATTTATGTCGCCCTGATACGGATTATGCTCCGGCGGCTGGCGTAATCCCTCAGCTTTCATGCTTTTTCAGACAGGCTCTGAGTCGGGAAGAACAGGGTGAAAGACTTTGGCTTCATGCGCGGCCGGGTCGCTCGTTGGCCCCACGGCTGGGCGCGGAGGTTCAGCTATGGCTAAGGGGAATTCAAGCGTTTCGCCGGGTGTGGGCAACGCGTTGCTTCTTGCACTGGGTGGGTTTTCTGCGTGCAGCCCAGAGCGTCTCTCGCCATCCTGCGGCCATGCTGAAGACGCAACTGTTGCATCCCGACATCCTGCGCATCTGTGCGCAGGCGGGGCATCACGCAAAAATTCTCATCGCCGACGGCAATTATCCCGCCTCGACAAAGAAGGGACCCAACGCCGAGCTGGTCTGTCTGAACCTCGCCCCCGGCTGCGTGACCGTGGCGCAGGTGCTGCGCGCGGTGTTGAGCGTGGTGCCGGTGGACTTTGTGAACACCATGGGCATCCCGGCGGATGATGCCTATGCGAAGTTCGGCGAGCCGCCCGCGTGGGCCGAGTTCCGCGCCATCGCCAAGGAAGCGGGCGTGGCCGCGGCGATAGACCCGATCTCGAAATGGGATTTCTACAAGCATGTGGAGTCTCCCGATCATGTGCTGACCATCCAGACTGGCGACCAGGCACTGTGGGCGAACGTGCTGCTGACGCTGGGCTGCCGGACAAGTTAACCGCAACGCTTAATCCATACCTTTCCCCATGCAAACCCGTCTCCTCGGCAAAACCGGCCTCCACCTCCCCATCCTCAGCTTCGGCGCGTCCTCGCTCGGCGCGGAGTTCCGCAGCGTCAAGCTCGACGAAGCCCTCGCCAGCGTCCGCGTCGCGCTCGACTGCGGCCTCAACTTCATCGACACCTCGCCCTTCTACGGACGCGGCATGAGCGAAGTGCTGCTCGGCATCGCGCTCAAGGGCGTGCCGCGCGACAGCTACACGCTCTGCACCAAGCTCGGCCGCTACGACCTCGCGCACTTCGACTTCAGCGCCAAGCGCGTCGCCGAGAGCGTGGACGTGAGCCTGCACCGCCTCGGCACCGACCACCTCGACATCATCCTCTGCCACGACATCGAGTTCGTGCCGATGCAGCAGATCGTGGACGAGACCCTCCCGGCGCTGCGGAAGATTCAGCAGTCCGGCAAGGTGCGCTTCATCGGCTTCAGCGGCTATCCGCAGAAGATTTTCAAATTCATCTGCGACCAGACCGCCGTGGAATGCGTGCTCTCCTACAACCAATACACGCTCCAAAACACGCGCTTTGCCGACGAGACCATTCCCTACCTCAAGGCCAAGGGCGTGGGCGTGATGAACGCCGGCCCGTTCAGCGCGCGCCTGCTCACGAACGCGCCGCTGCCCGCGTGGCTCAAGGAACCCGAGTCCGTGAAGGCCGCCGCCCGCGCCGCCGCCGCGCACTGCGCGACCAAGGGCGTGGACATCGCCAAGCTCGCGCTTCAGTTCAGCCTCGCGAACCCCGACATCACCACCACCGTCAGCGGCAGCGCGAACCCGGAGAACATCCGCAAGTGGGCTAAGTGGGCCGGTGAACCGATCGACCAGGAGCTGTTGAGGGAAGTTCAAGCCATCTTCGCCCCGGTGAAGAACCTCGGGCACAAGGAAGGACTGGCGGAGAACAACTGAGCTGCCGTGGACATCACCGACTTCATCCGCCTCGCGCAGCAAGAGCCGTCCATGCCGTTCCTCATTATCGGCGGCTACGCCGTCGGTGCCCACGGCCACACGCGGGCCACGTTTGACGTGGACTTCCTTGTGCGTTCGGCGAATCGCGAGGAATGGTTCGCCCGGCTGGCGGCGGCGGGGTTGAAGCTGTTTGCCCAGACAAAAGCGTTCGCCCAATTCAGTCAGGCAGTGGCCGGGGACGGCCTGGACCTGATGTTTGTGGATGAAGCGACGTTTGATCGGATGTGGCAGGCTGCTGTGCTGCGCGACTTTGGCGGTGCACAGGCGCGCGTTCCCTGTCTGGATCACTTGTTGGCGTTGAAGCTTCACGCGCTCAAACAATCGCTCGCCCACCGCACGGCCAAGGACGCCGAAGACGTGGAAATCCTGGTGCGCCGCAACGGATTGAACTTGCGCGACTCCCGCTATCAGGAACTCTTTCTCAAGCACGGAACCCGCGAACTCTATGACACCTTCCTCCGAATCCTGCGTCATCCGTGATGCGGCGCGGCCGAGCTTGGAGTTGAACCTGCCCGATGGCGAGGGCTTTGCTCCGCTGCCGCCCTTGGTCCCGCTCTCCGCAATGATCGAACGCAGCCGGCAACTGCGCCACTGGTTCCCCCAGGGCATCCCTTCGCCCGAGGAGCGATGGCGGGCGAAGTCCGAATGGCCCTTCGTCTTGTAGCCCCGGTGACTCCGTGGCTTGCCGCCAAACTGTCTACCAGCACTTCTGAATTTAACCGTGCGCCACCTACTCTTTCTCCCGCTCCTCGCCCTCAGACTCGCCGCGCAGGAACCCACGCCGCCCGCCAAGCCCGCTGCGACACGCGACGCCGCCGGCATCGTCACGCTCACCTCCGCCACGCCCGGCGCGGTCATCCGCTACTCGGTGGACGGCTCCGACCCGGGGCCGAAGGGCGGGCCTTACCTCGCGCCCATCGTCTTTCCGGCTGGCGGCACGGTGAAGGCCCGCGCTTACACCGAGGACCGCAAGGTGAAGAGTGAGCTGTTCGAGGCGAAGTTCGACGCCGTCGCCGGTGCGAAGCCGTTGCCGGCCACGCTCGTCCCCTGCACGCAGGACCGCGACTTCCCCATCTATGATTGGGCCAAGCGCCACGCTGCCGTCACCAAGCTCACGGCGGAACGCAAGGCCAGCCTCGTCTTCATCGGCGACTCCATCACGCAGATGTTCGGTGGTGAGCCGCACGACCGCAGCCAGCCCGGCAAGGACGTTTGGGAAAAGTTCTACGCCAAACGCAACGTCGCGAACCTCGGCTTCGGCTACGACTACTTGGAGAACACCCTCTGGCGTTTGCGCCACGGTGAGTTGGACGGCGCGAAGGCCAAGGTCGTCGTCCTGCACATCGGCACCAACAACGCCGGCAAGAACACGCCCGAGGAAATCGCCGCTGGCGTGCGCGCCTTGCTCGACGAGATTCACCAGCGCCAGCCGCAAGCCCACGTCATCCTCATGGCCATTTTCCCGCGCGGCCCGAAGCCCGACGCCAGGCGCGCCAAGCTCGACACGACGAACAAGCTCCTCGCCCAGTTCGCCGCGCCGGGCCGCGTCACCTTCCTCGACATCGGCGCGAAGTTTCTCCAACCCGACGGCTCCATCACGCGGGAAGTGATGGGGGATTTCCTCCACCCCACCGCCAAGGGCTACGAGATCTGGGCCGAGGCGCTGGAGCCGGCGCTGGTGAAGCTGCTCGGCGAAGCGAAGTAGGTTGCGGCCGGATAAGTTGCGGTTCGACAAGGACGCTTTTAATGGCTAGAGATGGCCTATGCGGTCCGAATTTCTACCAGTTAAGAAACTTTGGTTGCGTCGGTTTCGTAGCATCCTCGGTGCAGAGATCACCTTCGAGAACCCGCTCTTTTTGGTTGGGAGAAACGGTGCCGGCAAGAGCAACGTTCTAAAGGCGCTGGAATTCGTAAGCGAGTGCATGACCACTCCGCTTGGAACCGCTTTCCAAAACCAAGGGGGCATTGAGGCAGTGCGCTATCGCTCCGGAACCCAAAGCCGACCTGGGAATGTCGCCATGCGGGTGGATTTCGAATTCCCCAACGGCACGCTAGCCTCTGGTTGGTATGCGTTCGAAATTCGGGCCAAGGAAGGCTATGAGTTTGAGGTCTTACGGGAGAAATGTGTTGTGCATCTGGCGGGACAGCGGCACGAGTTCGACCGGTCCAATAAAATACTTCTGACCGGGGTTCCCGGTATCGAGCCGGTGGTAGATCCGCAAGCCCTCCTGCTACCCCTAATCGGCGGCACTCCGCAGTTCGCGCCGGTGACCAAGGGACTCGCGGGCATCAGGGTTTTTTCCCTCCAGCCAAAGGCGATTCAGGAACTACAAGACCCTGATTCCGGGATGAGTTTGAAGTCTGACGGTAGCAATTTGGCCAGTGTGCTAAAGGCCTTGTCCAAGGAGGAGGGCAAGCTCGAACGACTTTGCGAGCTGCTACGAACCGTCGTGCCGGGCACCGCCACCGTCCGCCCTATCAAGCATGGCAAGAAGCTGTCTCTGGAGTTCCGGCAGGAGTGGGGCGGAGGCGGACCAGTTGGTAAGAATGGCAGCTCAGGCATACACAGCGTGGCACACGAAGCGTTTTCGATGTCGGACGGGACGCTGCGGACTTTAGGCATTCTGACGGCGTTTCTTCAGAAGAACCGCCCAACACTGGTCGGGTTGGAGGAGCCGGAAGCCACGGTCCATCCCGAGGCCTTGGCCTCCACCATGGAGATGATCCGCTCCTTCTCCCGCAACACCCAAGTGCTTGTGACAACGCATAGCCCGGACTTGCTTGATGCCAAATGGGTTGAGCCGCAGAACCTGCGGGTTGTGAGTTGGGAGGAAGGCGTGACGCAAGTTCTGCCGCTTGGTGATTCGGCGGTGGCGGCTTTGAAACAGCACTTGATGGGTGCCGGGGAGTTACTTCGCTCCAACGCACTCCAGCCGGTGGATTTCTTCGCCGACCAGAAGGCCAGTCAGTTGGAACTGTTCACGGACTCTCCTACATGATTCAGCTCATCGTCGAAGGAGCGGGGGAGGTTGAGGCCGTGCCAGTGCTTCTGCGGCGCCTGGCGGCGGAATTCGGCGTGCCCCAAACACAGTTTGGCCGCCCCATCCGGCGAGCGCGCAGCCAACTCGTCCTGCGGCAGGACTTGGACCACGCCCTCACGCTGGCCCGCCTACAGCGGAACTGCGAGGCCGTGTTCATTCTGTTCGATGCAGATGACTTGTGCCCGAAAACTCAAGCAAACCCCATCCGGGACTTGGTGCGCGAGCTAGCCCGCGGACTCCCGACCTCGTTGGTGATTGCCAATCGCGAATACGAAGCCTGGTTTCTCGCTTCCCAAGAAACCCTCGGCGCATCACGCCCTTACCCAATTGATCCAGACTTGAAACGCGGGGCGAAAGAGGAATTGGAGCGGCGGTTGGACATCTACTACGACGAGCGCGTGGACCAGCCCAAGTTCAGCGCCAAGCTGGATTTCCGGCTCGCCTACGAGCGGTCGCGCTCTTTCAGAAAGCTCGTGAAGGAGTTCTATCGCTTGCTACAGAGCCTCGGACTCAATCCCATGCCAAACCTGTGCGGCATCCGTCTCGCTTGAACCGTCGTTCGTGCTTCTGCAAATGAAACTGTTGTTCACACTCGTCCTCAACCTCACCGCGTTTCTCTCCGCCGCCGTTCCACTCTTCGATGGCAAGTCTTTCGCCGGGTGGGAGGGCGAGACGAACAAGGTTTGGCGCATCCGCGATGGCGTCATCGTTGGCGGTTCGTTGGAGGGGAATCCGCGCAATGAGTTTCTCGCCACGCATAAGAGCTACAAAAACTTCCACCTTCGCTTCGACTACAAGCTCGTCGGCACGCAGGGCTTCGTGAATGGCGGCGTGCAGTTCCGCAGCCAGCGCATCCCGAATCCGCCCAACGAGATGTCCGGCTACCAAGCGGACATTGGTGCGGGCTACTCGGGCTGTCTTTACGACGAGTCCCGCCGCAAGCGGATGCTCGCGATGGCGGACACGAACTTCGTCGCGCGGCTCGAAAAGCCCGGCGAGTGGAACAGTTACGAGGTCGTCGCCAGCGGCGCACAGATTCTCCTCTTCCTCAACGGCCAGCGCACCGCCATCTGGGTCGAGAACGAGCCGGGCATCGCGGACACGGGCGTCATCGCGCTGCAAATCCACGGGAACTGCAAGGCGGAGATTTCCTTCCGCAACATTTCCATCGAGGAGCTGCCTGCGTCCGCCGTGCCGCCCGAGGCGGAAATCTTGAGCCGGTTCGGCCGCGCGCAGCCGGGGCTGCCCATCGGGCCGTTCGCGGATGGGAAGTTTGCGCTCGGCACGAACGAAGTCGTCGTGTTCGTCGGACAGGAGAACTTCGTGCGCGAATCGAAGGCCGGCGAGCTGGAAGCGTTGCTGGCCTCGGCCTTCGCGGCGAAGGCCCCGCGCTTCCGCTCGATGGCGTGGGAGGCCGACACGGTTTACGAGCAGTGGCGCGATCTGAATTTCGGCTCCTGGGCGCGGCAGCTTGAGGCGGCGGGTGCGACCATCATCGTGGCGCAGTTCGGGCAGATGGAGGCGCTCGACGGCGTGGCGCGGCTGCCGGAGTTCACCGCGGCGTATCATCGGCTGCTGGACCAGTTCGCGGCGCGCACGCGCAAGGTCGTGCTCGTCTCGCCGATGCCCTTCGAGAAGCCGCTCGCGTCGCACGCGCCGGACCTGCGGAAACGCAACGCGGACGTGCAGGCATACGCGGACGCCGTGCGCGCCATCGCGAAGCAGCGCGGGGCGGTGTTCGTGGACTTGCGGGCGGCTCTTTCGGTGGACAGCCGGAACCCAGTGGACTTCGTCGAAGATGGGATTCATCTGACTGCTCAAGGGTTGCGTCACATCGCTGGCACTATCGCGGTGCAACTGGGCGCGGAGCCGAAGTTGTCTGCGGAACTCGATGCCACCCGCGCCGCCATCGTGGAGAAGAACCGGCTGTGGTTTGACTGCTGGCGGCCGGCAAACTGGTCGTTTGTCTATGGCGACCGCGTGAACCAGATGTTCGGCAAGGCCGGCGGCATGGAGCCATCGCTCAAGGCGGCCTTCGAGAAGCAGCTTCCGCTCGTGAACGCGGCGGACGCGAAGATTCACGCCTTGGCGAAAGGAGCGCGGGTTAACAAACCCGCGAGTCCCGCAGCGACCAGCACGCCCAAGGCTGACGCGGGTTCAGTAACCCGCGCTCCGGCCCTTTCCCCCGAGGAACAGCTCGCCACCTTTACCGTCGCCGACGGCTACCAGGTCAACCTCTTCGCCTCCGAGCGCGACGGCGTGGTGAAGCCGACGCAGTTCGCTTGGGATGAGAAGGGCCGCCTGTTCGTGGCTTGCTCGCCGACGTATCCGCAGACGCTCGCTAGCGCGCCGCCCGCGGACTTCATCCTCGTGCTGGAAGACACCGATGGCGACGGCAAGGCCGACAAGTCCTGGCGCTTCGCCGAAGGCCTCACGATGGTGCAGGGCGTCGAGCCGGGTGCGGGCGGGCTGTTCGTTTGCGATTTCGACCAGCTCATTCACCTGCGCGACACGAACGGCGACGGCAAGGCCGACGTGCGCCGCGTGATTTTCTCCGGCTTCGGCATCGGCGACACGCACCAGCTCATCAACAGCATCTGCCACGGGCCGGACGGCAGCCTGTGGTTCTCGCAGGGACTGCACGCCTTCTCGCGCGTCGAGACGCCGTGGGGCATCGCGCGCCTCGACCGCGCAGCGGTGTGGCGTTTGAACCCGCGCACGCTGCGGCTGGAAGGCTTCTTCGGCGGCGGCATGGCGGGCGCAAACTGCTGGGGCGTGGCGTTCGACGACTTCAACCAGGTCTTCCACAAGTCCGGCGACCGCCCGCACGGCTACTGGACTGTGCCCGGCATGGTGCGCGGCGCGAGCGCAAGCGGCAGCAGCTCGGCAGTGGACGCAAACGTCTCGTATCGTAATTCGCCGGAGCAATACCACTCGGTCGGGCCGCTGTTCGACACGTCGCCGAAGACGACTTCGCTCGAAATCATCGGCACGCGCGCGCTGCCGGATGACATTCAAGGCGCGGCGCTCATTGGCGGTTACTTCGGTGCGGTCGTTGAGCTGCACAAATTCGAGGACGCGGGCGCGGGCTTCAAGACCACGCAGTTGCCGAAGCTCGTGAAGTCCTCGAACGCCGCGTTCCGCCCGGTGGATGTGAGCGTCGGCCCGGACGGCGCGATGTATGCGGCGGACTGGTTCAACCCCATCATCGGCCACTACCAGGCCAGCTACGCCGACCCGCGCCGCGACAAGGCGCATGGCCGCATCTGGCGCATCACCGCGAAGGGCCGCGCGCCGGTGAAGCAGCCGAATCTCGCCGCGATGAAGCCCGCCGAGTTGCTCGAACAGCTCAAGTCACCCGAGCGCTGGACGCGCCAGCAGGCGAAGCGGCTGCTCTTCGACCTGCCCGCGAACGACGTGCTGAAGGCGGCGGATGACTTCGTGGCGAAGCTCCCGACCGCGACGCCTGCGGATGAGCGCGTGTTGCTGGAAGCCATCGGCGTCTTCGAGGCGCACGAGTCGCCGCGCCCCGCGTTGCTCGCGAAGCTGCTCGCCGCGAAGGACGCGCGTGTGCGCGCCTACGGGGCGCGTGTGGCCGGGATGTGGGCGGACCGCCTGCCGAACGCCGCGCAACTCCTAACCGAGCGCGCGAAGGACGAGAATGCCCGCGTGCGCTTGGAGGCGGTTGTCGCCGCGAGCTACCTCAGCGGGCCGGGCGCGGCGGGCGTCGCGCTCACCGCATTGGACAAGCCGACGGACAAGTTCCTCGATTACGCGTTGCGCCAGAGCACGCGCGCGACGCAGCCCGCGTGGGCGAAGCCGTTCGCCGCCGGCCAACTCCAACTCGCGAGCACCGCGCAGGGCGATTACTTGCGGAAGCTTCTCACCGCTGCGCCGAAGACCGCGTCGCCCGGCGAGCAGCTTTACGAGATGGCCTGCCTGCCGTGCCACCAGCCGGAGGGCAAGGGCCTACCCGGCGTTTATCCGCCGTTGGCCGGCAGCGACTGGGTGCGCGGCGACAAGGCGCGCATCATCAAGGTCGTGTTGCACGGCCTGACCGGCCCCGTGACTGTCGCCGGCCAGAACTACGGCCACCTGCCCAGCTCCGTGCCGATGCCGTCGCTCGGCGGCCTGACCGACGAGCAAATCGCCGACGTGCTGACCTTCGTGCGCGCGAGCTACGGGCAGCAGTCCTCGCCCGTGACCGCCGCCGAAGTGAAGGCTGTGCGGGCGGCCACGGGCAGCCGAGAGAAGCCATGGACCGCCGTGGAGTTGGAACGCTAGAACCGGCGCCAGACAGTTGGCGGCGCGCTGTCCAGCTTCCGGGCGGCAAAAACAAGCTTGCCCCAGGCGTCCGCCGGGTCGAAGGATTCCTCCCGTCAGCGCGCCGCCCGTCCTTTAGGTTTTGGCTTTGGTGAGTCGTCGCGCCCAACGCAATCAATCTTCCGACACACATGAACACCCTGTCCCGCCGTCAGTTTGCCCGTCTTTCCGCCGGTGCCCTGCTCGCCACTCCGTTTGCTGGCGCGCGCGCAGCCACGAAGCCCAACTCGAAGTTCGGCGGCGTCCACATTGGCGTCAACGCGCCCTACAGCTTCGGCAACGCGGCCATGTCCGCCGACGACATTCTCAAGACCTGCGTGGAACTGAATCTCAGCGCCATCGAACTTCGCACGCAGCCCATTGAAGCGGTGTTCGGCGCGCCGGCCGGCCTGACCAGCGCCAAGGCCAAGGTGCTCCCCGCCGGTGCCGCCGAGGATCACGCGAAGAAACTTGCCGCCTGGCGCGAGGGAGTGGACATGGCCAAGGCGCGTGCCTTCCGCAAGCAGTGGGAGGATACCGGCGTCTTCATCGAGGTCATCAAGGTGGACGGCATCTTCAAGATGGGCCCCGGCGAGCTGGATTATGCGTTCACCCTGGCCAAAACGCTGGGTGCGCGCGGCATCTCGACGGAGATTTCCAAGAACGAGGAGGACCACAAGCGCGTCGGGCAGTTCGCCGCGAAGCACAAGGTTTATCTCGCCCTGCACGGCCACGCGAGCACGGGCCCGGCGCATTGGGAGAAGGCCTTCGCCCAGGGCGAATACGTAGGTGCCAACGTGGACCTGGGCCACTTTGTCGCCGGTGACCACGGCTCCCCCGTCGAGTTCATCAAGAAGCATCATCAGCGCATCACGCACGTCCATGTGAAGGACCGCAAGAAAGGCAACGGGCCAAACACCCCGCTCGGCGAAGCCGACACGCCGATCGCGGAAGTTCTGCGCCTCATCCGGGACAACAAGTGGCCCATTCAGGCGACCATCGAGTTCGAATACAAGGTGCCCGCCGGCTCGGACCGCATGAAGGAGCTGGCCAAGTGCGTCGCCTTCTGCCGCGCGGCGCTGGTCTAGGTGGCGGCTCAGGCGTGATGGTGCCGTGCCGTGAGCAGGCCAGCCACGGCCCCGCAGAGGTGGCCTTCCCAGGAAATGGGTCCGGCCTGGGGCAGCACGCCGTAAAAAATGCCGCCATAAGCCACGCCCACTCCCACCGCCACGAAAACAGCGCGCCAACTGTCCATCAGAAAGCCCGCGACCAGCAGATAGACCACCAGCCCGTAAATCACCGAACTGGCCCCGATGTGGACGGTAAGCTGGCCGTCCGTCATGCCGCGCCCGATCAGCCAGGTGCCCAGTCCACTCGCAAGCCAGATGAACGCCAGCGTGCGCCACGGCTGATACTTGCGATCCCAGAAGAGGAGCGTGAGCAGCACGAGCAGTGGGGCGGCGTTGGCGAGCAGATGTGGGGCGTCGCCATGCAGAAGCGGGCTGAACAGGAGGCCCACCAGCCCGCGCTGATCCCGGGGCACAATGCCGTAGCCGGCGAACGAAATGCCGCCGACGAGCTCGACGGCCTTGATCAGGAACATGAGCCCGACCAGGAGAAACGCCATCTGCAGGGCGGGCAGGAATTTCCCGGAGCGCGCGCGGGCCATGGCTGTGACTCAAACCTGCTGACCGAGGGCTTCGTCGGACATTTCCCGTGACGGAGCCCGACCGCTTACTTGCCCATGAGGTGCTCGATCACCATCTGGTCGAGGGCTTGATAGTTGCGGTCGGCGACCAGGGACTGCGCCGCTTTCTCATCGAAGCTGCGGACTTTTTCGAGCAGGCGCAGGAAGGTGCGGCGCGAGTTGGTGAGATGGTCGAGCCAGTGCTCCGCCTTTGTCGTGCGGAAGGGATGCACGTCAAAGCAGACGTATTCGCCCCGCTTGCCGTAGCCATTGCGCTCCAGCGCACGGATCTGGTCGAAGGCGCTGCGGAGGTTCGTGCAACCGAACGGACGGTCTTGATCGTATTTCAAACCGTTCTGGTCGTTGAGGTGGAGGGACCAGAGCTTCCCGAAGGCGCAGGCGAAATCAATTTCATCGGCCGGATCAAGGCCCGCGAGAATGGCGTGCGCGCTCTCGATGAGGCAGCCGACGCGCTTGGGATCGCGCGTGAGCTGCGCGATGGCCAGTGCGTGACCGATGGTGGGAATGTAAGCGTGATCCATCGGCTCGTTGGGCTTCGGCTCGATGGCAAGCCGGATGCCCTTGTCGTAACCGAGCATCTGGTCGAAGGCTTCGACGAGATAGTCCACGCAGCGGCGCGCGTTTTTGGACTCCCGGATGTAGCTGCCCTCGCGGGCCAGCCAGAGCACGAGCACGTCAGTGTCCAGCTCGTGGGCGATGTCGATGGAGATCTTGGAGCGTTCGATGGCGTAGGCGCGGCACTTGGGATCGTTGCTGGTGTAGGCGCCATCAACCGTGTTGGGGTGGAACCACAGGCGCGGCGCGACCATCTCGGCGGCAATGCCGAGGCCGTCGAGCCGCTTCTTCAGCTCGCGCGCCTCCTTCGTAATCTGCTTTGCCGACTTGCCGTCGAGCTCCGGCACGGCGTCGTCGTCGTGGAACATCATCGCGTCGAAACCGTGCTGCTTGAGCTGGGCAAGTTTCCACTCGAAGGTCTGCGGCTGCCGGACCGGCGGGCCGTAGGGATCCTGTCCCTCACTGATGTTCCACGGGCCGAAACAGAATTTGTAGGAATGCGCTTTTGGCATAGGTGTGCGGAAGAAACTGGCGAATGGCCCCGGCGTTGGAAAGGCAAAAGGCGCTCCTTCGGACGCTCAAGGCTGTCAGGTGAATCGTTCGCCCGCTTAGGCGAACAGCTCCTTGATCGGACGGCCGCCATTGACGAGCTGCACCGGCCGGCCCGTGTTCGTATGAAGCACTTGGTGCGGATCCACCCCGAGCTTGGTGTAGAGCGTGACGGCGAAGTCTTCGGGCGCATACACGTTGTCGGCGGCGTAATAGCCCTTCGGATCGGTCGCGCCAATGACGGTGCCCCGCGGCACGCCCGCGCCCGCGCACAGCACGCTCATGGCGAACGGCCAGTGATCACGCCCCACATCCTTGTTCACTTTCGGTGTGCGGCCAAATTCACCGAGCGCGAGGACGAGCGTGTTCTCCAGCGAACCGCGCCGGTCGAGGTCCCCAATCAAGGCTGCCACGCCCTTGTCGAAGTTCACGCCCTGCTGGCCCTTGAGGGTCTCGAAGATCTTCGTGTGATGATCCCAGCCGCCGCTGTAAACCGTCACCCATGACACGCCGGCCTCAACGAGCCGGCGCGCCAGCAGGCAGCGCTGGCCGAAGTCGTTCATGCCATACAGCTCCCGCGTCTTTTCCGGCTCCTTGCCGATGTCGAACGCCGCCTGCGCCTGCGGGCTGGTGATCAAATCCACGCCTTGCTCGTAGAACTTGTCGAAGCCCACGGTCGGGTCTTCCGCCGCCGCGTCGGCGATACGCGTGAGCCGATCGAGCGACTTCCGCAAGTCTTGCCGCGACACGCCCCGTCCCTCGCTGATGTCCGCCGGCAGCACCACGTCGCGGACCTTGAAGCCCGCGGTCTGCGGCGAGCCGCCGACGACAAACGGCGCGTGCTCGGCTCCGAGGAAGTTCGGCCCGCCGGAGCGCGACATGCTCGGCATGGTCATGTAGGGCGGGATGCCCTGCTGCACGCCGCGCTTGAACGACAGCACCGAGCCGAAGGACGGGTGGAAGGTCACGAACGCGCCGCAGCCCACCGGCACGGGCGTGGGCGCGCCGGTCATCAGGTAATGGTTGCCGCCGCCGTGGTTGGGATCCTTGTGCGCCAGCGAGCGCAGCACCGTGAACTTGTCGTTCACCTTGGCGAGCTCGGGCACGCATTCGGAGAACTGCACGCCCGGCACCTTGGTCTTGATGGCGCTGAATTGGCCTCGAATCTCCGAGGGCGCGTCGGACTTCGGGTCGAAGCTCTCGTAATGGCTCGGCCCGCCGTCCTGCCAGATCATGATGACGTTGACGCGCTTGCCGGACGGCTGGCCGGCGGTCTTGGCGGACTCGGCGGCGTTGGCGCGCAGACGGAGCAGGTCGGTAAAGCCCAGCCCGGCAGCCGCGCCCAGACCGAGTTGGAGAAAATCCCGGCGGCCGACGCCGTTGCAGTTGTAGCGGAGCTGACTCATGTGCTGAAAATGTCGGAAGGATGGACGGCGACTGGGGAAAGGCATTCAGCCCGGCTGACTTTCGTGCTGGGGCATAGCTGGAGTTGCACGGATGGGCCAGCGTTCTGGTGGTAATTCGTTAGCGGGAAAATGAAGCCTTTCTTCGCAACGTGCGGAGGCCAGACGTTGCCCAATTGGGCGGTGATCACCTCGCTGGTCCTGGCGCTCGTCACCTTCCTCCTGATGGCGCGGACGGCAAATCTCGGCGGGCAGTTGCGGCATCCGGAGATTCGCGGTGAGGTGGCAGCTCCGGCTTCAAAGTAGGCGCTATTGCGTATGGTTGGCGCAAGAAGCTGGCCCGCCTCCAGAACCTGGCCACCGCCCTGAACTACCACCTCGTTCCTAACCCATGACTTAGGTGGCTAGTTTCTCAGGAGGCCGATCCTTAGAAATCTTGCCCCACAAGCTTGACGTGCAAAATCCAACCGTCTGCAAAGCGCATTTCCTGATAACCGTCTTTTGATGTAATCTCGGTAGCCCTCCGCCAAAAGTTTTGCCCGCTAACTTCGATGCCGACTTTCATATTTTTGGTGAGTTTGTAAGTAAGAACCTGGTCTTTTACGACACTAGTCCAGACCCGACGATGCTCTGAAATCACGCCGCTGTTCCCGTAAAACTCCAGAACTTTCGGTTCAGCAGATTTGCCAACTGCGGCTACTTTAATCCTCACCTCTGTGCCTGTCGGAACCGGATTGGACGTGTGGTAAAATGCAGCATTAGGTCCCGAATATTTGGACCACTCCGCTGCGGTGATTGGTGCTACCAGTGCCAGAAGGGCGACCAACCTAATGAGCGATTTTATTCTTATGTTCATGATATTATCAAAACTGCGTCCATGCGTGCCAAGTGGCCTAACGACCCAAGCTCACCGACGCCGCCCGCCGAGGCGTCCCCTTGCAACCAGACTGACCCGGCGGCGTTCGGTGCAGCGCCCTTGTTAGGCGAAGCGAATACTCGTAAAATATACCCAATCAAATTTCTCTATCCTTTGAATGGCTTAATGTGTGAAGGCGAAATGAAAGTCCCTGTCCTGAAGTATCTTAAATAGCAACTCAAAACTTTATTCACTCAACGTCTCCCAATATTATCTGCGTCTGAGGAGGGAGTGGCGTCTTTAGGTTTTCGCCGTTAGCTCGATGAATAACTGAAACAACCTTAAATTTTTTATCACTGTCCAAGTTATAATAAATATCTCCAATTCGCGGAACAGCCGCGAACTCGATAAGTCCAAAATTCTTGTTGGGGTAAATAACGAAGATTTGCATGAGGATGTTGTATCAGTGGGTGCGAGTGATTGCAAGAACGCGACTTCGCCTAACAGGTGGTTAAGAAGAAGTGGGCGGAGCTGGGGTTCTGCCTATGCTTGGGTGGGCTCACGGGGGCATTCTGCGGGTCGTGGCATTGCTGTCAATGGTTTGGCCGTTAGCTTCGGCGCGTGAACCCTTGGGCCAAGCCGGAAGTGCTGGCGATCCACCGGCCCCGGATGCTCTCCGAGGCGGTGGGGGACAAGTTGCGGGCGGGGCATTACTCGCATCGGACGGAGAGGTTCCGGCGCGGAGCCTTGGTTTCATTGGTGTTCGTTCGTGGTTGAGGAGATGCTTCAGCGCTTCCCTAATCTTAATCCTGCTCCTTCCCCGGCTTTCCGCAGGGGGAGTGGGATTAGGAGTAGGAGTAGGAGGGAGAGGAGCGCTGCCAGGCTCCGGTGGCTACATCACCTCGGCCAGTTCCACCAGCCGGCTGCGTTCGTTCACGGACTTGGCGGCGGCGGCGATGATGGCGGTGACTTCGAGGATTTCCTGGTGCGGCACGGGCTCGATGCGGGTCTCGGCCATTTTCAGGAAGGTGTGGGCCATGCGGAAGATTTGATAGTGGTGGCCAAACCAGTAGTTGCCATCAATGGCGGGGGTCCACTCGTGGGTTTTCTTGGCGAAGTGCGCGGTGGTGCTGCAATAGGTGGGCGTCACGTCGGGCCGGCCATACCAGACCTCGGCGGGCATGCGGTCGTCGTAGGTGATGAGGGCGTGGCAGGTGGCTTCGCGGGCATACATGGAGACGGCTTTCACGCCCGCGCCGCAGAGGGTCATGCACATCCAGACGGGGTGCTGGCCGTAGATGAACCAGCTCGGGTAGCTGTAGCCGCCGCCCTGGCTGGCGACGACGTATTGGAGGGTGCCGAAGTCGGCGCTGGCCTTCATGCGGAGGGCTTCCTCGGTGCCCCATTGGTGGCGGTAGAGGCTGGAGGACATGAGGGGGGCGTTGTGCTTGCGGGCGAACTCCAGAATCTTGCGGGTCTCGATGACGGTGCCGCCGATGGGTTTGTCGCAGAAGGTGGGGAGGCCCTTGGCGAGGCCGGGGGCGCACAGCTCGAAGTGGTCTTCGCCGCGCCCGCTGGCATCGCCCACCCAGATGGCGTCGGAGTTCTTCACCAGCTCGTCGAGTGTGCGGGCGGCCTCGACGCCGGGGAAACATTCGGCGAAGGCCTGGGCGCTGGGCAGGTCGGCATCGTAGTAGCAGGAGATGCGGGTGTTCTCGAAGGGGAGCTTGGCGAAGTCTTCCTTGGGGTTGCGGAAGTGGGACTTGAAGAGGTCCACCGGGCCTTTGGTGAGGTGCTTCTCAATCATCTTGAGATCCACCGTCGGGTGGAAGCCGTGCGCGAAGTGGTAGGTGTGGCCGTTGCCCTTGTGCGGTCGCCCGCCCATCGTGGCGGAAATGACGCCCACGCGCAGGGGCTTGCGCGGCCCGAACGTGGTGAGGGGATCGGCGGCGGAAGCGGCGGCGGCAAGCGCGGTGGAACCGGCGGCGGCGAGAAAGTCACGGCGGGTCAGGACAGGGGATTGCATCGGTGGGAAACCGACGCGCTTGCCAGCGGGGAAGTTCACTCCTACTTTCGTGCGCCTATGGAAAATGTCGTCATCATTGGATCGGGCTGTGCGGGTTGGACGGCGGCGCTCTACACGGCGCGCGCGAGCTTGAATCCCCTCGTCGTCACCGGGGCTACGCCCGGCGGGCTGCTCACCACCACGAGCATCGTCGAGAACTTCCCCGGCTTCCCCGAGGGCGTGGACGGCACCGAGCTAATGATGAAGATGCAGGCCCAAGCCGAGCGCTTTGGCACCCGCGTGCAGTTCGGCGCGACGGTCGAGGCGGTGGACCTCAGCAAACGCCCCTTTGTCGTGACCATTGACGGCGAGAAGGTGGAGACGAAGGCCATCATCATCGCGACGGGCGCGGGCCACAAACACCTCGACGTGCCCGGCGAAGACGAGCTGGAGAAGAAAGGCGTGACCTACTGCGCGACGTGCGATGGCGCGCTGCCGATGTTCCGCAACCAACCGCTCGTCGTCGTGGGCGGCGGCGACTCCGCGTGCGAGGAGGCCACCTACCTCACGCGCTTCGCCTCGACGGTCTATCTCGTCCACCGCCGCGACACGTTGCGCGCTTCAAAAGTCATGGCCGAACGCGCGCTCTCCAACCCCAAGCTCAAGCCCGTGTGGGACTCCGTCGTAACCGAAGTGCTGGACGTGGCGGCGGGCAAAGTGACCGGCGTGAAGCTCAAGAATCTCAAGACCGGAGCCGAAACCGTGCTGCCCTGCGCGGGTGTCTTCGTGGCCATCGGGCACTACCCGAACACGCAGCTCTTCAAGGGCCAGATTGCGCTGGATGAAAACGGCTATGTGGTGCGCGAAAAGGGTTCGCAGACAACGGCCGAGGGCGTGTTTGTCGCCGGTGACTGCTCGGACCATGTTTACCGGCAGGCCATCACGGCAGCGGGCATGGGCTGCGCGGCAGCGATTGACGCGGAGCGTTATCTCGGCTCGCTGAACCAGTGAGACATATATGACGCCGGCCCAACGCGAAGCCATTCTAACTGCGGTCAAGACCGGCGACAAAATCGAGGCCATCAAACTCTGCCGCGAGGCGACCGGCATGGGATTGGCGGAGGCGAAGGTCTGGGTGGAAAAGCTAGAGACTTCTCCGGAAACACCACTCCCGTCGGCGGGAGAATTGGCAGGGGCTTTGACACCGGTGGTCGAAATGCTGTTCAAGGGCGAAAAGATTCCGGCCATCAAACTTTACCGTGAGCAGGTGAAGCCCGGCGCGGGGCTGGCGGAAGCGAAAGAAGCCGTGGAGCGCCTCGAAGCTGGCTTGCGCACACAGCACCCGGAGAAGTTCACTGCACCGCCGAGGTCCGGATGCATGTCGGTATTGGCTGTTTGCGGAATCGTGCTTTTGGCGCTGGCCGTTGGTTTTGGCGTCCTCTTTTGGGCAGCGGCTTTCGCCGTGAATCACATGTGACATGACGCCCACCGAACTTGCCGAGCGCCTCGCCCACCCGAACCCGCCGCACTTGCTGGATGTGCGGCAGCCCGAGGAGTTTGCCATCGTGGCGTTGCCGGGCGCGAAGCTGATTCCGCTGAACGAACTGCCGGAGCGCATTGAAGAACTGGCGGCTTGGCGGGAGCAGGAGGTTGTCGTTTACTGCCACCACGGGATGCGCAGCGCACACGCGATTGGCTGGCTGCGGCGTCAGGGATTCGGCAATTTACACAACCTGACCGGTGGCATTGACCTCTGGTCATCGGAGGTGGATCCGAATTCGCCGCGCTATTGAGTCGTCTGCCAACGGTCCCGAAAGGACGCAGACGTAGTTTCCGTTTCTTTTCGGGCGGCGTTGCTTTAGAAAAAGACCCATGAGTGAACGGCAGGCGCGGATTCGTCGCGCAACCAAAGAGACGCAAATCAGTCTCGACCTGAATGTGGATGGGACCGGGAAGTCCGCCATCCGCACCGGCGTGCCGTTTTTCGACCACATGCTGACGCTCTTCGCTAAGCACGCGGTCATGGACCTCAAGCTGCGCTGCAAGGGCGACCTCGAGGTGGATGCGCATCACACGGTGGAAGATTGCGGCATCGCGTTGGGACAGGCGTTTGTGCAGGCGCTCGGGGACAAGAAGGGCATCCGTCGCTATGGAACCGGCCTCGACCCGAGAAACCCGTTCACCGGCGAGGCTTACGTGCCAATGGATGAGTGCTTGGCGCGCTGCGTGATTGATTTCAGCGGGCGGCCCTATCTGGTTTGGCGCGGAATGGATGATCTTTCGCAGAAGAAGATTTCCCGGGCCGACCGGACGCAGGACATGTCGAGCGCGTTCCGGTTCGGGCTGGCGCGGGAGTTTTTTCAGGGCTTCGCGAATGAGGCGCGGTGCAACCTGCACTTGGAGCTGCTTTACGGTGGCGAGCCGCACCACGTGGTCGAGGGGTTGTTCAAGGCGTTTGCGAAGGCAACGGATTTCGCCTGTCAGCGCGACCCGCGAATTGCCGGTCAGATTCCGAGCACGAAAGGCAAGCTGTAGCCGACGCGCATGCCGACCCCGATGGATCACAAATCCGCCACGGACGTGGAGCTGGTAGCCGCCTCGCAGGCCGGCGACATGCTCGCGTTTGAGGAGTTGGTGGCCCGGCATCGGGACAAGATCTACGCGCGCGCCTTCAGCATGATGCGCAATGAGGAGGAGGCGATTGATCTTTCGCAGGAGGCCTGGGTCAAGGCGTGGCAGCGGCTCAAACAGTTTCAGGGTGATTCCAGCTTCGCCACCTGGATGACTCGCATCGTCATCAACCTCTGTCTGGACCAACTGCGGCGACAGAAACGGACACGCGCGGAGTCCATTGAGCAACTGGATGAAGAGCTGGGCGGGGTCGAACGTCAGATGCCCGTTATTGCGACGAATCCGTCGGAAGGGCTGGAACGCTCCGAGTTACGTAAGCGGATAGATAAGGCCATGAACCAGCTTTCCTACGAGCACCGCACCGTGCTGATCCTGCATGAGTTCGAAGAGATGGAATACAAGCAGATCGCGAAGGTGATGAATTGTTCGATTGGCACGGTGATGTCCCGACTATTTTACGCGCGGCGGCGCCTGGCGTCGCTGCTACAAAGTTTGAAGAAAGAACAGCAAAGTTGAATCAGTTGAATCGAAATTGAGGCAGTTATGAACACGGAATTGAAATTGCAGGCTCTTTTGGACGGCGAACTCGAGACGCGCGAAGTGCGTGAACTTGAGGCTTTGCTGGCCAAAGATACTCAGCAGGCGGCCCTGTTGCAGGAGCTCAAATGGACCAAGGCCGCCGTGGCTGGCAACGACGTCGCACTGAGCCTGCCCGAAACGCGCGACTTTTACTGGAGCAAGATTGCCCGGGAAATTGAAACAGCCGAGAAAAATGCGGCGGTGCCTGCCGAGCGTCCCTGGTGGATCCAATATTTTTATCCTGCCACTGGCTTGGCCGCGATGGTCGCCCTGATGTTCGTCATTAGCGGCGGACGCGATACCGATGGTGCCAACACTGAAAGTGTCCCCGAAGACGTCAACGCGGTGAGCTTCCGCTCCGACGCCCAGGAAATGTCCGTTGTGTATGTGGCGGATGAGCAGGGAAAAATCAGCCCCGTTGGCCAGGAAGCGAAAAATGAACCGGAAACTGACAAGTAGCCGGTTGCGTTGGCAGTTCTTCCTCCTGTTGCTGGTATTAGGCTTGGGCTTTATCCAGGCGGCATTGGCCTCGGAGCCCGTTGAGACTCGGGTGCAGGCAGTGCTTGTCTGGGGCACTAACGAGAGCCAGCCGTCCGGTAAAAATATCAAGGAACTTGACGCCAAGCTCCGTGAACGTTTGGCCAATATTTTCAAATGGCGGAACTACTTCGAGGTGGGTCGAAAGACGGTTGGGGTTACGCCCAGCAAGCCGCAACTAGTTAAGCTAAGTGATGATTGTTCCGTGGACATTAAGTTGCTTCCCGACAATCAGGCCGAGGTAAAATTGATTGGCAAGGGCAAGACCATCGTTACCCGTCGCCATTCGCTGGCCAAACCTGACGCACTCGTCTTGGCCGGAGATGACAAGAACAACACCGCTTGGTTCGTGGTCCTGAGCTTTAATTGACTCGGGGTGGCCCGAGTTCGATTGGGTGCTTGGCGGTGGTCAGATAGGGGACAAATTCTACCAGGGATTTTCTAGGCTCCACCGTTTTAGCCATGGAGAGGCAAGCTGGTTCCTGCCCCATTGCGCCCGGAGATATCTCGATACCCAATCGGTTGGAGTGGCTTCCCGCGGGGCGCCCAACTAATGGTGTAGCCGGATGGAAATAACCATTGTCGGCAGAGGGTGTTTCCTTTAGTCTTCAGGCCGTCTCGAAGTCAGGTTAACGGATTGCTTTTGGTCAGGTTTTCCAACGTGTTATGGCTGCCTTTGGGATGTGATATTATCAAACAATGTCCGCTGAATCCCAGACCTACGACGCTTCAAAACTCAGCCAGCTCAAGGGCCTCGAAGCCGTCCGCAAGAAGCCCGGCATGTATATCGGCGGCACGGACGAACGTGCGCTACATCACTGCGTGTCGGAGGTGCTGGATAACTCGGTGGACGAGCATCTCGCAGGGCATTGCAAACGCATCGAGGTGGCGATTCATCTCGATGGTTCTATTTCCATCCGCGATGACGGGCGCGGCATCCCGGTGGACATCAACAAGGACAGCGGCTTGCCCGGCGTGGAGCTGGTGCTGACGACGCTGCATTCCGGCGGCAAATACGGGCAGGGCGGTTACAAGTTTTCCGGCGGCACGCACGGCGTCGGCGCGAAATGCGTGAACGCGGTGAGCGAGTGGTTCGAGGTGGAGGTTTCGCGCGGCGGCGAGGTGCATCACATGGAGTTCGAGCGCGGGCAGACGGTGAAGAAGCTCGCGGTCATCGGCAAGGCCAAGGGCACGGGCACGCTCATTACGTTCAAGCCGGACCCGGAGATTTTTAAGGAAACGACGGAGTTCAAGTTCGAGACCATCGCGCAGCGGTTGCGCGAGCTGGCGTTCCTGAACAGCGGGTTGGAAATCGTGTTCCTCGACGAGCGCAAGCAGAGCGGCGAGCCGGAGAAGTATTTCTACAAGGACGGGGTCGAGGAGTTCGTGAAGCAGCTCAACAAGAGCAAGCAGGCGTTGCATCCGAAGGTCATCAGTGTCCGCAAGGAGCAGAAGGTCACGACGGCCGAGAAGGAGGTCGAGGTCCACGTGGAGGTCGTGCTGCAATACAACGACAGCTACAACGACCAGGTGCTTTGCTACACGAACACGATTCACAATCCCGACGGCGGCGCGCATTTGACTGGCTTCCGCAGTGCGTTGACGCGGGCCATCAACCAATACGCGAAGGCGAACGAGTTGCTGAAGGACAAGGACCCGCAAATCACTGGCGACGACGTGCGCGAGGGGCTGACGGCGGTCATCTCGGTGAAGCACAGCGACCCGAAGTTCGAGTCGCAGACGAAGGTGAAGCTCATTTCGCCGGAAGTGGACGGCATCGTTGGCTCGGTGACTTACGAGGGGTTGATGAGTTACTTCGATGCGAATCCGCCGGTGGCGAAACGCATCTTGGAGAAGGCGTTGAACGCAGCCCGTGCCCGCGAGGCGGCACGCAAGGCGCGGGAAGCCGTGCGCAAGACAGCGCTCACGGGCGGCGGTTTGCCGGGCAAGCTGGCCGATTGCTCCGACCGCGACCCGGTCAACACGGAGCTATACATCGTCGAGGGCGACTCGGCAGGTGGCTCCGCGAAGCAGGGGCGCGACCGGAAGTTTCAGGCGATCCTCCCGATTCGCGGCAAGCTCATCAACGTGGAGAAGGCGCGCTTGGACAAGGTGCTTCAGAACAACGAAATTCGGACCATGATCACCGCCATCGGCACCGGCATCGGCGACGGCGAAGGTGAAGGGGCGTTCGACCTCAACAAGCTGCGTTATCACAAGGTCATCATCATGACGGACGCCGACGTGGACGGCTCGCACATCCGCACGTTGCTGCTGACGTTCTTCTACCGGCAGATGCCGCAGCTCGTGCGGCAGGGCTTCGTCTACATCGCGCAGCCGCCGCTCTACTCGGTCACGCGCAAGAAGCGCACGGACTACGTGGATGACGATGCGCAGCTCAACCGCATCCTGCTACAAAACGGCACGGAGGAGGTGCGCTTGAAGAATCTCGCCGACGGGCGCGAGTTCACGCCGAAGCAGTTGGAGGAAATTCTCACGCTGCTGGAGGCACTGGACAAATACGCGACGTTCATTCGGCGGCAGGGCGGAGACTTCGCTGCGTATGTGGAGAAGCGCGACGCCGAGCACGCCTTCCCGGTCTATCTCATCAAGGTGCGCGAGGGGAATGACGAGACGGTTCACTACTTCAGCAATCTCGCCGACGTGGAGGCGTTCAAGGCTGAGAATCCCGACCTCTACGGCGAGGGCGAGGCGCGCGAGTTGGCGGAGAAGGCGCGCAAGCAATCACGTCGTGCGGTCGGCGTGGATTTGCATTTGGAGAGCAAGGCGATTGGCGAGTTGCTTGGCAAGCTGGCGAAGAAAGGCCTCGCCGTGGACCACTATGCCGCGCAAGACCAGCCGCTGTTCGAGTTGGTCGAGGGCGAAGGCGAGCGGGCAAACGTTACGCCGCTTTTTTCCATCCCGGAAATCCTCGATGGGGTGAAGGCGGTCGGCAAGAAGGGCATTCAGATCTATCGCTTCAAGGGACTGGGCGAAATGGACGCGAAGGAACTCTTCGAGACGACGATGAACCCGGTGAAGCGCAAGCTGCTCCGCATTGACCTGACCGATGCCGTCGAGGCGGAGGAGATGTTCGTCAGGCTCATGGGTGACGAAGTCGAGCCGCGTCGCCAGTTCATCGAGGACAACGCCCTGAACGTTCGCAACCTCGACGTTTGATCATTTTCACCACTTTCGCACTGCACTGACATGGCTGAAGAGCATCTTCCCACACCGCCTCCCGCGCAGCCCACCGGCTCCGCCTACACGCAGGGCGAGAAAATCACCAAGATCAACGTCGCGGACGAGATCAAGAACTCGTTCCTCGACTACTCGATGTCCGTCATCATCTCGCGCGCATTGCCCGACGTGCGCGACGGACTGAAGCCCTCGCAGCGCCGCATCCTCTATGCGATGCACGAGCTCTCGCTCTTCCCGGGGCGCAAGCATTACAAGTGCGCGAAGATTTGCGGTGATACCTCCGGCAATTATCACCCGCATGGCGAAGCGGTGATCTATCCCACGCTCGTTCACATGGCGCAGCCATGGGCGATGCGCGAGAAGCTCGTGGACGGCAAGGGCAACTTCGGCTCCGTCGAGGACGATCCCCCCGCCGCGATGCGTTATACCGAGGCGCGCCTTACCCACCTGGGGGCTGCGCTCATGTCCGACATGGACAAGGACACGGTGGACTTCGTCCCGAACTACGACGAGCGCATGACGGAGCCGACCGTCTTCCCGGCGGCCTTCCCGAACCTGCTCGTCAATGGCGGCACCGGCATCGCCGTCGGCATGGCCACGAACATGCCACCGCACAACTTGGGCGAGGTCATTGATGGCATTTGTGCCCAAATCGACGACCCGGCCATCACAGTTGCCGGGCTGATGAAGCACATCAAAGGCCCCGACTTCCCCACCGGCGGCTTCATCTGCGGCGTCGAGGGCATCAAGAACTACTTCGAGACCGGGCGCGGCTCCATCAAGCTCCGCGGCAAGATCGGCAGCGAGGAACTCAAGGGCAACCGCGAGCAGCTCGTCATCACGGAAATCCCGTTCAACGTGAACCGCGCGGCGCTGGAAGGCAGCATCGCCGACCTCGTCAACGAGAAGGTCATCACCGACATCTCCGCGATGCGCAACGAGTCCGATGAACACTGCCGCCTCGTCATCGAGCTCAAGCGCGACGCCGTTCCCAAGGTTGTCATCGCCAACCTGTTCCAGCACACGCAGCTCGAGATCTCCTTCAGCGTCAACGCCCTGGCCATTGACCACGGCAAACCCAAGACACTGAACCTCAAGCAGCTCATCGCCGCCTACATCGATCACCGCCGCGAAGTCATCCTCCGCCGCGCGCGCTTCGAGCTGAAGAAGGCCGAGGAACGCGCTGAGTTGCTCGAAGGTTATCTCATCGCGCTCGCGAACCTCGACGAGTTCATCCACATCATCCGTAGCAGCGCGAACAAGGAGGAGGCCCGCGTCAAGCTGCTCGCTTACGAGTGGACCCGCGAGCAGGTCGAGCGCTGGGGCATCCTCATCCGCCGCGAAGCCCAGCTCACCGGCGGCCGCTACGCCCTCAGCGAACGCCAGGTGGACGCCATCCTCGAACTCCGCCTCTACCAGCTCACCGGCCTGGAAATCGACAAGGTCGAAGCCGAATACAAGGCCCTCCTCGAAGTCATCAAAGACCTGCTCGACATCCTCGCCAAGGAGTCGCGCGTCATGGCCATCATCAAGGGCGAGCTGAAGGCGATTAAGGAAAAGCACGCCACACCGCGCCTCACGCAAATCGTCCCGGACGAGGGCGAGATTGCCATCGAAGACCTCATCGCCAACGAAGGCGTCATCATCACCCTCACTCACGGCGGCCTCATCAAGCGCACCGCCGTCTCCGCCTACCGCGCGCAGCGCCGCGGTGGCAAGGGAGTCATCGGCATGACCACGCGCGAAGCCGACACGCCGGAGGAGAGCGACTTCATCGAGCATCTCTTCACCGCCAGCACGCACGACTACCTCATGTTCTTCACGAACACGGGCCGCGTGTATGTCGAGCGCGTGCACGAGATTCCCGACATGGGCCGCGCCAGCAAGGGCCGCAGCATTGCGAACCTGCTGGAGTTGAAGGCCGACGAAAAGATCGCCGCCCTGATCCGCATCCAGTCCAAGACCGATGCGAACAAGGAGGATGTGACCTGGCAGCAAGCCGGCGAGCTGTTCTTCGCCACCCAGCAGGGCACCGTGAAGAAGACCGCGCTCAGCGACTTTGGCAATGTCCGCAAGGGCGGCATCATCGCCATCGGCATCGAGCCAGGCGACGCGCTCATCGAGGTCAAGCTCACGCGCGGCAGTGCGGAAGGGGACCCCGGCGACGACGTCGTCCTGATCACCAAGGACGGCATGAGCATCCGCTTCAGCGAAGCCGACGTGCGCTCCATGGGCCGCGCCGCCGGCGGCGTGAAGGGCATCACCCTAGAGCAGGGGGATGCCTTGGTGGCGGCTGCCGTCGTTGTGCCGGATGCCACGCTGCTTGTCGCCGGTGAAAACGGCATTGGCAAACGCACGCCCTTTGACGAATACCGCGTTCAATCCCGCGGCGGCAAAGGCATCATCACCATGAAGACCGGCGACAAGACCGGCGGGGTGGTCGGCGCGCTCACGGTCAAGGAAGCCGACGAAATCATGCTCATCACCGCCGGGGGGCAGATGGTCCGCACCTTCGTGAAGGACATCCGCGAAGCCGGCCGGAACACCATGGGCGTGAAGCTCGTCAATCTCGATGCCGGCGACCGGCTGCAGGCCATCGCTCCCGTCATCAGCGAGACGGCTGGCGAAGAGCCGCCGCCGACCGCTTGACCAGCGGCCCGCCGGCCTTATTTGGGATTCGGACTGGCGGAGCGGAGCTTCTCGGGCAACTCCGGAAGCGGTGTCACTTCGAGCACATCGTCGAAATACCAGATCCGATTGTCGGCCTTCTTGTGGCCCACGACCCGCGCGGGATACTTGGTGCCCGAGGGCAGGGTTTTCCAGTCCGAGAAGCGGTGGATGTCGCTCCGCCAGTCAATGCGGGCCAGCAGGCCGGTTTGCTTTGAGAAATAGAGTTCCATCGCCGGCGTGACTGTTCCGCTCACCCGCAGACCCCAGAGTTCGGCCTCGCCATCCTTGAGCTCGGAAACCAACTCGACGTTGGACGCCGGATCGGTAAGGGCGGCCAGCGTCCATCCCCAGACGAGGAAGATGGCGGGCTCTCCTTTGCGCTCGGAATAGCCCGCCTGCGTTTTGAGCCACCAGTGCCGGGGCGCGTCCAGCACGCTCTCCCGCTTGGCGCCAAAGCCCGTGTCCTTCTCGCCCAATAGCACCCGGTCCTTGAAGCTGAACCAGCGGAGCAGATTCGCCTCACCGCCGGCGGCCGCGATGGCGCGCGTGATGAACGGTTTCGCGGCGGCGCTGACCACGCCGTTGTTGTTGGTGGTTTTGGGTTCGGCGGCATGAGCATCCACGCCGGCCAAGGCGCAGGTCAGCAGGAGGCAAATTAGTTTCATGGGAAAGTTCAGCGGGTGACGATGCCGGCCATGCGCACAACCTCGAAGTCCCGGCCCCGGATGCGCTTGAGGGTCGCGATCTGCTCGACGTTCCAGCGCGGGTCTGGCGCACCGCTGAGGAACCAGTCGCCCCCGTTGTCCGCGACCATCATCCCGTAGCGCTTCAGGGCCGTGAGGATGACCTGCGCGGGCGGCGGGAACTTGCTGATGTCCACGCTGGCTTTGAGACGCACTCGCATGCCCATCGGCGGGAGATTCGCGTCGGTATTGCGGCTGGCAAAGTGCGTGGCCGGCGGCACGTAAGCGCGGCGCGAGCGCGTGACCGTGAAGCGCAGCGCGTGATGAATGGCCTGCTGCTCCATCACCTCGTCGTAGCGCACCAAGCCCGGGAAAATCGGCAGCCCGGCGGCGTCCGCCGAGGTCCAGCCGGCGGGACGCAGCTTGTTTGAATTCAGGTCAAAGACTGCGCCTGAGCCGGCCTTCCAAGACTTGCCGCCGTTCTGCGGGTAGGAGGAGAAAGTTTCGTAGAGCCGCCACGTGTCGCGTTCGATCACCAGCACATGGCGATCGCCCTTCGCACTTGGGCCCCCCTCGATGGGGGCGTCCGGCGGGATGGGATATGGCCCGGGATCACTCTCGTCCGGATACTCGAAGGTCACGGGCACGCGCGGTTGGCGGCTGTCCACGACCACGTAGGGGATGCCGCTGGGCGCGCCCTGCCACACGGTGCCGAAGTCGGGATGCAGCCGCTTGTCCAGGCCAATGCTGGCGACGATGGCATCCGAGTTTGGGTCCACCGGATCCCTCGAGATGTCGCGGTTCCAAGGATTGTCCGCCGGAAAAGGGCGGCGGCCCTTGAGCGAAACGTTCGGTCCGAGTGGAATCGGCTCGGCGGCCAACGTCGTTCTATGGAATGCCGATGTGGCGAGCGCGCCGATCACGCGGCGGCGGGAAAGGCTGGGGAATGCTAGTTTCATTTGGGGCCTGCTTGAATGGTGTCCGGCGGCCGGTGGCGGAAGATCTCCGCCTTGAAGTCGCCAATGCTCGGCCAGTGCAGACGCTGGTTCAGGTCCACCTCCGCGATGGCGAGCGTGCCCCAGTCCTTTGCCTGCGCGAGCGGCCGGCCGTCGTGACCATAGACGGCGGAAATCATCCAGTTGGCCGAGACATCCGTGTGTGTGCTGCTGACGACATAGACGTGGTTTTCGCACGCGCGCGCCGCGCCCAGCAGCGGGTTGCAGCCCATCACCGGCCACGCGATGACCTCCGCACCGCGGTTGCTCAACTCGCGCGCCACCTCCGGGAAAAAGCCGTCATAGCAGACCATCATGCCGACCTTGCCGAACTGCGTATCGAAAACGGGGTAGTCGTTGCCCGGCTGGAAGCCGCCCTCGATCTCGCCGCGCGGCAGGCAGACCTTGCGATACTTGCCGATGATCTTGCCGTCCGGGCCGATGAGCACGGCGACGTTGTAGAGCAAGTGCCGGTCGCGCTCGATCAAGCCAGGCACGAGATGCATCCCGTGTTCCTTGGCCAGCTTGCCGAAAAACTCCGTCGAAGGGCCGGGGATGGGTTCGGCGCATTCGGCGTAAGTCTGGCCGCTGCCATAGGTCAGCACCTCGGGCAGCACCAGCAGGGTCACGCGCTGCTTCGCGGCCTCGGCAATGATGGGCACGAAGGCATCCCGCCGTTCCACTGGCGTCTTCGCGCCGCGCGGGAGAAAGTGCGCGGCCGCGAGCCGCACCGTGCGCGGCGCGGGCGCGGGCATCGAGGCGAACGACACGTCCGCCCATTCGACCTTCGCGCGCGGTGCCCAGCGGAAGTGCAGCTCCACGATGGCCTGCGCTGCCTTCGCGGGCGCGCGGTAAACCTCCGAGACCTCCGTCCACCCGCGCGCGTCGGTCGCCTTGTCGCCGGGCAGCTCCGGTTCGGCGCGCGGGATGTCGCCGGGACTGTAACTCGTGAACGTCGGCGCGTCGTGGTTCACGGGTTTGCCATTGGCATCGCGCCAGATGACGCGTGCGACACCCGTGCGGCGCGGCGACTCGGCGTTGGTCACCTTGCGCATGGCGAGGAACCGGTAGTGTTGCCCGCCGCTGACGGGGAAAGTCCTTGTCCACCAACCGTTCAATCCCTCGTGCGCATCCGATTCCAGGATGAAACTACCGTTGCCCGATGGCCCACCTTTTGGCTCGTGACGGAAGGTCGGGCGCAGTTCCTCACGGACGGCGGCGGTGCTCCAACCGTCCGGCACGCCCGTCGCGGCGAACAGCGGGATACACGCCAGCAGGGCGATCACCAGGCAGGAAGTGGTGGCTGTTTTCATGGACGACGCGATGGAAGCACGGGGTTTGGACGCGCGCAACGCCCGCAAATGCCACTCGACTTGGCTGCCGCACTTCCCGACATTCCCGCGCACCGGCCATGCACGCTGATGCCATCCGATTTTTCCACCGCCACACGCAACGCGTGGAGACGGAACAGGTATATGGCGAGGGCTTTCTCCGTTGGATTTACGGTTCGCTCTCGGGCCGGCTGGCCTTGCACGCGGTCGCCAAGCGCGCGTTTTTCTCCCGCTGGTATGGCTGGCGGATGGACCGGCTGGCGAGCCGGGCAAGGATCGCGCCCTTCATCCAGCAATTCGGAGTGGACGAGAGCGAGTTCGCCGACCCGCCCGAGTCCTTCCGCACGTTCAACGAGTTCTTTTTCCGCAAGCTTAAGCCCGGAGCTCGGCCGATCGCCGGCGATGCACGCACGGCCGTGTTCCCGGCGGATGGCCGGCATCTCGGCTTCCCGGACGTGTCCCGGATGGAAGGCATCTTCGTGAAGGGCGAGGTGTTCAGCCTCGGCGAGCTGTTGCGCGACACCGAGCTGGCCAGCCGCTTTCAACGCGGCACCATGGTGCTCTCCCGGCTCTGCCCGGTGGACTACCATCGCTTTCATTTCCCGGTCGGTGGTCTGGCCACCGAGCCGCGCATCATCAACGGCTGGCTTTACTCGGTCAGCCCCATCGCGCTGCGGCGGAACATCCGCATCTTCACGGAGAACAAGCGCGCCTTAACCCGCATCGAGTCGCCGGAATTTGGCGCCGTGCTGATGCTGGAAGTGGGGGCGACCAACGTGGGTAGTTTTGAATACACCTTCCCGCCAAACTCGCGGGTGGCCAAGGGAGGGGAGAAGGGCTACTTCAAATTCGGCGGCTCTTCCACCATCACGCTCTTCGAGCCCGGCCGCATCCGGCTGGACGCGGATCTCATCGCCCAGACGGCCGAGCGTAGGGAACTTTACGCGCGGATGGGCGAGCAGCTGGGCGTTGCCGCCTGACCGCCTTAAGAGCTGGTCCGCAGCGGGATGCCCGTGCGGAGCCGTTCACGCACCACTTCCTGGCAGAGGTAGATCACGTGGCCGATGGCCGCCCCAAAGCACAGGCCGTAGAGCAATCCCCACGCGAGCATCGCCAGCCAGCCGCGTTGCTCGCGGGTGAGCAGACCGGCGAACACCTGCGCACCCTCGCCCCGCAACCACTGCCAAGCGACCTTGCCGAGGAAATAGCCCAGCGCATTGCCGGCGAACAGAGTCAGGGTTGCGCGTCCGAATTCCCGCCGTGCGCCAAACCCCCAAACCATGACCGCCGCCATGGCCGCTGCCCCCAGCGCCGCGCCCAGCAGTTCGGCTTTCAACTCGCCTCCCAGCCAGCCTTTGCGCCCGGCGAGCGCAAACCATGCCGCACACCATAGCGTTGCGTAGGCCAGAAACGCCGGCGTAAACAACGCATACATGCGCGTCATGCCGCCCGGCCCGATCACCAATTGTCCGAACACCAATCCCGCCAGGCCGATGAACACCACGGCGCACACCGCGTAAAATCCGCCTTCGCCCACCGCGCGCGTCAGCGCCCCGCCGGCAAACGCCCAGACCGCGAACGCTGCCACTCCCACCAAGCCAAAACCGATGCCGCCGATGAACAGACTCTGGCGGGCGGTAGGCACCCGGGGGGACACGGCGGCTGCCGCCACACGATCAACAATTCTTTCCGCACTAAGCCCAAAGCAGCTCATATTTAACGCCGGTCACGTTATCTGATTTCCAGTGGCCCAACCTACGCCTTAGACCCGTGATAGCAACAGGGGTGCTGGGGAAACTTCAGACATTCGATCCGCTCCAGCTCAGCTTTTGGCGGAGGGTCTTAAAAAAGCTGGCGCCGGCCAGGTGGGCGAGCCGGACCTTGCGGTCATCCCTGCGGATAAAAACGCGTTCACCGGCTGTCAGCGGTGCGAGCATCTCGCCGTCGGCGGACAGGATGGTTTCGCTCCTTCCGCCCAGCGCGCGGATGCCGATCACCGAGCCAAGCCCGACGACCACCGATCGGTTGGACAGTGTGTGCGGGCAGATCGGCGTGAGCGTGAAGACTTCCGCGCTCGGGCTGACGATCGCGCCGCCGGCGGCCAGTGAGTAGGCGGTGGAGCCAGTGGGCGAGCTGACGACCAATCCGTCGCAGCGGTAGCGCGTCAGCTCCTCGCCATCCACCGTCACCTCCAGCTCGATCAGCCGCGATCCGGAGCCGCGACTCACCACGAAGTCATTTAACGCCGCGCGGGCGAGCGTGCGGCCGCTGGCCGAACCGCTGGCCTGGATGAGCGGCCGGGATTCGATGCTGAATTTCCCTGCCCACACCTCGCGGAGCCCGCGGGCAAAATCTCGGGCGGGAATGGCGGTGAGAAAGCCTAGTCCGCCCAGGTTCACACCCAGCAGTGGCGTGCGGCTGCCGGCGGTATCCCGAGCGGCGCGCAGCATGGTTCCATCGCCGCCAAAGACCAGCAGGAGATCGGCGTCCAAAGCGACGGCAGCCGCATCCGGAGCGGTGGCGCACTTGAGGCCGGCAAGTTGCGCGGTGGCGGCATCGGCCAGGGGGATGCGCCCGCTGGCCCGAATCAGCCGGGCAGCCTGCTGCACGACGGCCCGGCAGGTTTGCTTCTCCACGTTGGCCACCAGGCCGACGCGCCGGATCTTGTCCGCAAGTTGCTTCACGTGGCACAGGGTTTAGCCTAAGCCCCCTGTCACGCGAGAGAAAAACCTTGCCCGGCCCCTGCTGCCGCCCACAATCAAGCCCACAAAATCAACGCGTTCACAGCGCTTCGCTATCCTATGGGCCGCATCTACAACAACATCGTCGAAACCGTTGGCCGCACCCCGCTCGTGCGCCTGAACCGCATCCCGGCCAGCCTCGGGGTGGACGCTTCCACGCAGATCTTGCTAAAGTGCGAGTTCTTCAATCCGCTGGGCAGCGTCAAGGACCGCATCGGCATGGCCATGATCGAGGCGGCAGAGCAGAGCGGCCGCCTCAACAAAGACACCGTCATCATCGAGCCAACCAGTGGCAACACGGGCATCGCCCTAGCCTTTGTCGCCGCTGCCAAGGGCTACAAGCTCATCCTCACCATGCCCGAGACCATGTCGCTGGAGCGCCGCACGCTGCTGGCGATGCTTGGGGCAAAACTCGTCCTCACCGAAGGGGCTAAAGGCATGAAGGGCGCCATCGCCAAGGCCGAGGAACTCGCCGCCAGCACGCCCAATTCGTGGATTCCCCAGCAGTTTGAGAATCCGGCCAATCCTGATATCCACCGGCGCACCACCGCTTTGGAAATCTGGGAAGACACCGACGGGAAGGTGGATTTCCTCGTCGCCGCCGTGGGCACCGGTGGCACCATCACTGGCTGCACGGAGGTCATTCTGCCGCGCAAGCCCGGCTTCCGCGCCATCGCTGTCGAGCCCAAGGACTCTCCCGTGATCTCCCAGACGCTCGCGGGCGAACCCGTGAAGCCAGGCCCGCACAAGATTCAGGGCACGGGCGCGGGCTTCGTCCCGGCGAACCTTCACCTCAAGGACGCCAAGGGCGGCGCACAAATCACCGAGTGCGTGCAGGTCACCAATGATGATGCCTTCGCCATGGCCCGTCGGCTGGCCAAAGAAGAGGGCCTGCTCGTGGGCATCTCCACCGGAGCCAATGTCTGGGCCGCCATCGAGGTCGCCAAGCGCCCGGAGAACAAAGGCAAGATGCTGGTCACCATCGCCTGCTCGACCGGCGAACGGTATCTCAGCACGGCTCTCGCCGCGGATGCCCGGGCCGAAGTTGGCGCGTAATCAGTGCGCGGTCAGCGGTGCATCTACGCCACCACCAGCCGGCTCAACGGGTTTGCCCGGCCTTCAAGCCGTTCAAATGTCCCTTGACCTGCGCCCGCCATACATCCGGGAGCGCGGCCACGTAGGATTCATGCCCTAGCCCGGGCAGGACGACCATCGTCTTGCTTCCGCCCAGCCGCGCGTAAATGCGCTCCACTTCGGCCTCTGAAACGCGGGCATCCTTCGCGCCGTGGAGCAGCAAGCTGGGACACTGAACTGCCGGAGCGTAGTCCGCCGGGTTGTGGCTGAAGGCGTTGAAGCCTCCCTCCCAGCCGCCCCAAAACACCAGCAGCTCCGCCAGCGGGAAGGAGGGCAGGTGCATCGCGTGGAAGCGGTGCCGCACAGTGGTCAGCATCCGGTCGAACGGGCACTCCATGATCAGCCCGTCGGGCTTTACTTCGAGCGCGTGGATGGCCCGAAGACAGGCTGCTGCCCCCATCGAAACGCCATACAGCACCCGCCGTTTGCCCGGTGCGAGCCGCGCGGCTGCCGCAAACGCCGCCGCAACGTCCTCTGCCTCGTGCCAGCCCACGCTGGTCGTGTTACCCGCCGAGCCACCGCTACCGTGAAAATCCACCAACAGCGTGTCCCAGCCCAGCGCATGAAACTCGCCGGCGGCGGCCAGCAGCGATTCCTTGCTCGCCCCGTAGCCGTGGAAGAGCAGGGTGATTCCGTTCGCGGATGGCGTTGCCCCGGGCACGAACCAAGCCTCCAGTTGAATGCCTCTGGTCCCACGGAAACGGACGGTTTCAAACGCCAGCCCCGCATCCATTGGGGTCCGCCGATTCTCCGGGCGCGGCAGAGTCACTCCGGTGAGCAACACCCGCATCTTTGCCAGCGCGCCGAGCTTTTCCGGGGATGCTGTCCGCGCGCCCGCCCGCGCAAAATGCGCCATCGCCGGTGCGTGCCGCCAAGTCACGAGGTTGATCGCCACGAGCCCAGCGAGTAAGGCACCGCTGAGGAGGCGCCACCGCCGCGCCCGCAGCCATTGCAACGCAGGCTTCACTTCGGAGCGGTCTTCAGTCATGGTTCGCGGCGGTGAAAGCAGGTGCAGCGGCATGCTGGCCGTCAATGCGGTGCGGCTGAGGCTAAATCTTTCCCCCTGCGTTGAGCAATCACTGCTGCCCGGCCCCGTTAAATATGGCACTCAATTTTAAAATCACCCCTCCCGCTCCCGACAAGGCCGGTCAGCCGGCTGCCGCTCCCGCGCGCACGCTGCTTCTGGTGGATGACGACCATACCTTGCTTCTCACGCTGCGGATGTTTTTTAAGCGCTACGGCTGGCACTTGCTGGAGGCTGACAGCGTGGAGGAGGCGCTGAAGCTTTGGGAGGCCAATGAGGAATACATTGATGCGGTGGTCACGGATTACTCTTTTGGCGGCACGCTCACGGGGCAGGATTTGGTGACGGCGGTCCAGTTGCGTCGCCCGGGTTTTCCGTGCGTTGTCATCAGCGGCTTGTGGACACCGGAGCGGCGTCCACCCGATGAGCCGCAACGGGGCTTGTTCTACCGCATGAAGCCCTTCGATCCGCGCGAACTGCTCAGGGACATCGACCAAGCCATTTGCCGAGCGCAGTAGTCTGCATCGTGCGTCGCATCGCTGGCGGAGTGGGCTGTCCTGTTTGGCTGCCTCTTCCTAAGGTGCGAAATTCACGGCCACCGCCTCCCGCTCAAAGTCATTCGCCAGCATCAATGGCTGCGGTTTCAGCCCGCCCAATGCCGCCACGAAGCGGTCCGGGATGACTTCCAGCCGCGTGTTGTAGTGCGTGGCAATCTCGTTGAAGTAACCCCGCGCCAGCGCAATGCGATGCTCCGTGTCCGCGAGGGATTTTTGAAAGTCGAGGAAGGACTGCTGCGCGGTCAATTCGGGATACGCCTCGCGCACGGCGACGAGCACTTTCGTGCAGGCCGCGTAGTCCGGCCCGTTGACGCCCGGGGGCGTGGCCGATTGCTGCGCGCGCAGCAGGGCGATGCTTTCCTGCAACTTCGCCTCGTGGTCGCGCAGGCCCGTTACGGTGGCGACCAGGTTCGGGATGAGGTCGAAGCGCCGCTTGAGCTGCACGTCCACCTGCGCCCAGCCCTGCCGCACGCGCTGGCGGAGGTCAATCAGGCTGTTGAACACCATCCACGCCCAGCCGAGCACGACCATGCCTCCGAAGCCCGCAGCGGGCAGCAGGTAAACCGGCCATTGCCGCTGCAAGTCGCGGCCTTGCGCGCCATCGCGCCAGACGAAACCGCCAACGGCGAGCACGAGCCCGAAGATAAGCCACCCCCAAAACGCCCACGCGAAGCCTGAGCTGATCTGCTGCTCACTGCGCGTGGAGATGAGGAACATCGGCGCGGCTTTGTCAGCCGCGATTTCCGGGGCCACCACATCCGCCCGCTCCCGCGCCTGCCCCAACACGTAGATGGGTGTGTGCAAGGGGATGGCACGCTCGCGAAAGTGCCGGCGGCCGGTGGAGTTCATGATGCTGCCGGCGGGGCCTTTGCCGTAGTAGAGCGGGCTCCAGCTCGTGCAGGTCTCGTCGAAGACCGACAACGCTTCGATGTCCGCGCCCTCGGGCCGCACCAGCACCGCGCCGCAGTCGTCGTTGAGGTAGAAGGGGATCATCTCGCCGCCGCTGGCGACCGTGGTCCAGCCGCTCTCCACTCGCGTGCGCGTTTGCGTCTTGCCGTCGCTGTCGGTGTAAGTCTCGGTTACGACCCGCCGCCATTCCTCCTCCACGCTCCACGCGTAGTGAACGCATCGGCACTCAGCAAGGAAGCTACGCAGTGGCGCATCCACCTCCGCGGTGCCCTTAAGCTCGACAAGGCCGATGAAGACACCCGTGGTCTTTGAGGTGGGCAGGTTATCCACGAGCCGGCGCCGCTTGCCCGCGCGTAGTGCGCCGAGCACGCACAGGAATCCCAGCACGCCGCCAATCACTGGCAGCCACAGGGCGAAGTCGTTCATGGCCTTTGGCTATAGCAAAGCCGGTCAAGAGAAGGACACTACAGAAACGCAGGTGGAATGGAGCCCAAAGCCGTCAGCTCATTTCTTTGATGGTTGGGGCTGTTAATATCAATGATGACATATCAACAATCGCCTGCTAAACCATGCGCCGATGAAACGCAAAACGACCGCACCCGGCCCGCGCTACGCGGCGCTTATCCAGCTTCTCCGCACGGCCGAGGAGTTGTGGAACGCGAGCCGGGTCTTCTTCGCCCGCTGGGATTTGAGCCCGAGCCAGTTCAACCTCCTCAACGTCCTTACCGATTTCCCCGACGGCTGCACGCAGTCGGACCTTAGCCGGCAGCTCATCATGCACCGCTCGAACGTCACCGGCCTCGTGGACCGCTTGGAGGAGCGCAGCCTGGTCGCGCGGAAGGAAAACGCCGCCGACCGCCGGGCCTGGCTGGTGGTGCTCACGCCCGCTGCGCGCAAACTGCTCGCGGAGATTTACCCGCACTACTACGCCGCCGCCGAACAGGTCTGGGGCAAGCTCCCCGCCGACCGCGCCGACAAGCTCGTCGCCGAACTCACCGCCATCAGCGAGAACGCCACCCGCGCCGCCGGAGCGCGGGTTAATTAACCCGCGCCCCACCCCCCCCCATGAAATCCCCCCGCAACTACCCGCTCCTCCTCGCCAGTCAGTTCCTTGGCGCGCTCGGCGACAACGCCATCCTCGCCGTCATCGTCGGCCAGCTCACGCTGTTGGCGAAGTCCGGCGCCATCACCTCGGACGAACTGCGCACGCGCAGCACCCTCTACACGAGCATCCTGTTCATCCCCTACATCCTGCTCGCGCCCCTCGCCGGCTATCTCAACGACCGCTACGCCAAGACTTCGTGGCTCGCCGGCGGCAACTTCCTGAAGCTCCTCGGCACGGGTATGTGCGCCTTGAGCATCTGGTTCGGCTACATCTGGCAAGCCCCCGGCTACTTCCTCGTCGGCATCGGCGCGACGGTCTATGGCCCGGCCAAATACGGCATCCTCCCCGAGATTCTCCCCCGCGAGCGACTCGTCCACGCCAACGGCATGGTCGAACTCCTCACGCTCCTCGCCATCCTCCTCGGTGCCATCGTCGGCTCGGTCATGGTGGACCAGCTCCCCGTCGGCACTTGTTACCTCATCCTTGCGGGAATCTTCGGTGCCTCCCTCGCCCTCAACTTCTTCATGACGCGCACGCCCTCCGACCCCAACGTCCGTCTCCGCCCGAGCGTCGGCGAATTCTTCGGTCACTTCGGCGCGCTCTTCGCGGGCCCTCGGCTCGGCAAAGTCCTCGTCGGCACCGCGCTCTTCTGGGTCTGCGGAGCCACCATGAAAATCAACTTCCAAGCCTGGGGCCTCGACGTGCTCAAACTCCCCGACAACACCCAAATCGCCCTGCTCGGCCTGTGGCTCAGTGTCGGTGTCATGGCGGGCAGCCTCACCGCCGGCAAGCTCCTCGCCGTCAGCGACCTCACCCGGACCCGTCGCTACGGCGTCCTCCTCGTGGCCATGCTGCTTGCAGTGTTTGCCATCGAGCCGCTGGGACTTCAGCACCTGGGCCAGCACCTCGTGACCAAGCTCCGGCCCGATGGCACCAGCGCCACCGTGCTCGCCGTGCTCCCCGTGGTCATGGGCCTGCTCATCGGCGCGGGCTTCGCGGCCGGCCTCTTCCTCATCCCGCTCAACGCCGCGCTCCAAGCGGAGTCCGACCCCAATAAGCTGGGCAAGACCATTGCCGTGCAGAACTTCTGCGACAACCTCGGGATGGTCATCGCAGGCCTGCTGGTCTTCATCTGCGTCAAGGTGAATCTTTCCGCCTCCCAAGTCTTCCTCGTCCTCGCGGTCATGGTCGCTGCCGCGCTCGCCTGGCTGAAATTTCCGGCGCAGGTCAAGGATGGGGAGAAGCCCGCGATGAACTGACCCGTTGCCCACGAACCCACTGTGAAAGGCCGCGCATGAAAAACAACGAACCGAACGGACAGTCCAAGTCGCTAGTTGCCGCGCCATCCTCAGCCGCCGTTCCCCCTTACCCTGGCCCTCTCCCGCCGGGAGAGGGGACGCCCGCCGACACATCCGATACTCCGACCACCGCTGCGCTGACACCGTCGCGGTCGAGCGTTCTCCCTCTCCCAGCGGGAGAGGGCAGGGGCGAGGGAGAAAACTTCCCTTCGCCCAAGGCGTTGCCCTGGCGCTCCGCCCTCGGCTGGGTGTTGGCGGGTGCGGCCAGCTTCCACCTTGCCTTCCTCTACGCGCCGCTCGCGTTCCTAATCGGGGTTTACCTCTTCGCGCTCTTCCGGCTTTCAACGCTGGCCACCCCGCGCCGTGCCATGTGGGTGGGTGTCGCGATGGGTTTCCTGTGCTTTGCTCCTCAGCTCGGATTCTTCTACACGATATTCAGCTTCTCCGCTGTCGCGCTCTGGTCCGTGCTGGCGTTTTGGCTTGGGATGTATGTCCTCGCGCAGCATCTGGTTTGGGCGCGATTTGGCTCGCGGGCCGCTGCCTGGCTGGCTCCGGTGCTATGGCTGGGCTTCGAGTTCTTCCGGTCAGAACTCTACTACCTGCGCTTCACTTGGTTGAGCGCCGGCTATGCGTTCGCCGAGGGGGAGAATCTTCCGCTCCTCTACTGGCCGGGAGTGTATGGGGCAGGCGCGTTGGTAATGCTCGCCGCTGCGTGGGGCACGTTGCTGTCGCGTCGCGGAGCGCTCCGTTGGTGGATGGCCTGGACGGTGGCGCTGGCGGCCCTTTGCTCCGTGCCACTTTCCAAGTTGTCACTCACAGCCAGCGCCTACTCCGGCCCTGGTCCCACGCGCATCGCCGGCATCCAAATCGAGCACAAGCACGACCTCGAAGTGCTCGAAGCCCTCAAGAAACTCCGCGCCACGCATCCGGACGCGGAAGTCCTCGTCCTGAGCGAACTCGCCTTCGACGGCCCGGTGCCGACGCGAGTGCGGAAGTGGTGCACGCTGGAGAAAATCTTCCTCGTGGCTGGCGGCAAAGACCCCATCTCAGAAGACGGCAAGGTGTTCTATAACTCCGTCTTCGTCATCAGCCCGGAAGGGGAGGTCGTCCATCGCCAAGCCAAGACCATCCCCATTCAGTTCATGGCGGATGGCCAGCCCGCACCCAGCCAAAAGCCTTTCCCGTTGCCGGGCTCAATGACCGGCTTCTGCATCTGCTACGACCTGAGCTTTACGCGTGTCACCGATGAGCTGATTCGTCAGGGCTCGCGGCTGCTCATCGTCCCGACCGCCGACGAGATTGAATGGGGTGCGTATGAGCATCGCCTGCATGGCCGCATCGCACCGACCCGCGCGGCAGAGCATCGCGTTGCCCTCTTCCGCCTTGCCAGCTCGGGGATTTCGCAAGCCGTGAACCGCAATGGCAAAGTGCTCGCTTCAGCACCGTATCCTGGCGAGCTCGCCACCCTCGCGATGAATGAGCGAACGCTCTACCCGACCCGCATCCCGCCCGACCGCTGGCTCGGACGCATCAGCGCCGTCGTCGCATGGGGCGTGTTCGGTTGGCTTGCCCTAGCCGCATGGCGAAAGCCTAAAGTTCCTCCTCAGCCATCCACCGCTTCCAATTCCTAATCCTGCTCCTAATCTTACTCCTACTCTTAATCCCTTCCCGCCACCCATGAACTCCCTCCTGCGCCTCCTCCTGCGCCTCCTCTTCCGCTTCCGCGCCTTTAATGAAGCCGCGCTGAACACCCCTGGGCCCGTCCTCCTCATTCCCAACCACGTCTCGTGGTTCGACTGGCTCTTCATTGGCGTGTGCCTGGATGACTCGTGGAAGTTCGTCACCTCCTCCACCACGGCGGAGAAGTCCTGGTTCCATCGGTTCGTCATGAAGAACCGCCGGACCTTCCCCATCGACAACGCCTCGCCCTATGCCGTGAAGCACATGGCGGAATTCCTCTCCAAGGGCGGCAAACTTGTCTTGTTCGCCGAGGGCCGGCTCTCGCGGACAGGCACCTTGATGAAGCTCTTCGATGGCACGGGCTTCCTGATTCACAAGACCCACGCCAAAGTCATCACTGCCTACCTGCGCGGAGCCAGCCGCCTCCCCTTCTCCCCGAACACAGGCTGGAAACGCTGCTTCCCCACCGTCACCACTCACTTCAGCGACCTCCTGACCGCCCCCCATCAAGAACACTTGAGCACCGCGCAAAGCCGCGCCCTCTTCACCCGCTGGCTCCGCGACCAAATGGTCCGTCAGCAGTTCGACACCGAAATGGCCTTTGGCCCCGCGAGCATCCCGGGAGCCATCGCCGAAGCCGCCGCCGCGCAACCGGGCAAGGTAATCCTCGAAGACGCCACGCTCACCGAGCTGACCTATAGGAAACTCTTCATCGGCGCACGGCTCATGGGCGACCGGATAGCTCGGGAATGTAGCTCGACATTCCAATGTCGAGACTCCGCGACATCGGAATGTCGCGCTACCTCGCGCATCGGCGTCATGCTCCCCAACGTCAACGCCACCCCCGTCGTCCTTCTGGCCCTGTGGCAGCGCGGACTCGTCCCCGCCATCCTGAACTTCTCCACGGGCACGCCCACCATGCTCGCCTGCGCGGAACTCGCGGGCCTGAAGCAAATCATTACCTCCCGTGCCTTCCTCAAACGCTTCAAGCTCGACCCCGCCCCCTTCGAGCAAGCGGGTATTAAGCTCCTCTACCTCGAAGACCTCCGCGCCACCATCACCGGCCTCGACCGCCTGCTCGCGCTGCTCTCCTCCCTCCTCACTTCTCACTCCTCACCCCTCACCAGCCCCGATGCCACCGCCGTCATCCTCTTCACGAGCGGTTCGGAAGGCGTCCCCAAAGGCGTCGAACTCTCCCACCGCAACCTCCTCGCCAACACCCGCCAGATGCTCGCCATCTGCGACCTCCGCGATGACGAGCGCTTCTTCAACGCCATGCCCATGTTCCATAGTTTCGGCCTCCTTGCCGGAACCATCCTGCCGCTGATACGGGGCAACTACATCTTCATTTATCCCAGCCCGCTCCACTATCGCGTCGTGCCCACCGTCTTCTATGACAAGGACTGCACCGTCCTCTTCGGCACCAATACCTTCCTCAGCGGCTATGGCCGGAAGGCACATCCCTACGACTTCCGCTCGCTGCGCTATCTCTTTGCTGGTGCGGAAAAGCTCCAGTCAGCGACGGCTGAACTCTGGGCACAGAAATTTGGCGTCCGTATCCTGGAAGGTTATGGCGCGACCGAGTGCAGCCCCTGTCTCAGCGCGACAACTCCGCTCGAACCCATGCACGGCACCGCCGGCCGATTCCTCCCTGGCGTCGAGCACAAGCTGGAACCCGTGGACGGAGTTGCCGACGCGGGCCGCCTCTTCGTGCGCGGTCCTAACATCATGAAGGGCTACCTCAACCCCGATGCCAACGCCAAGTTCCACGCCGGCGGCGGCTGGTATGACACCGGCGACATCGTCAGCGTGGATGCCGAAGGCTTCGTGAGCATTCGCGGACGCATGAAACGCTTCGCCAAGATCAGCGGCGAGATGGTCAGCCTCACCGCCGTAGAAGATGCTTTGGCCGGGGCCTTCCCGCACTACGGCCTCCGCATGGCCACCGCCGTCGTCACCCGTCCCGACGAGGACAAGGGAGAAGCCCTCATCTGTTGCACGAACGAACCGAAGCTCACCCTCGCTGAGATACGCGACGCCATTAAAGCCAAAGGCCTCGGCAACCTCTGCATCCCCCGTGAGATAGCCGTCGTGAAAGAAATCCCCAAGCTCGGCACCGGCAAGGTGAACCACCGCGAGCTTCAGGCAATGGTCTCGAAGCAACCCTAGCCATGAACCTTGCAATACCGACCTCAGGACACGACGCGCGCTATGGAGTGCGGCGAGTTCTCGCCGCTTTCCACAGGCGACTTGTCGCCGTCGGAGTCCTGAGAGCCTGTCTGAAAAAGCAGTTGTGTAGATTTGTGAGAACCTGCGGAAGGCGGAGCAGAAAATGTGCGTGAACCAACAGATAATCCTTGACCCCGGCCGGGCGGTGCGATGGCTGAT
>Ga0172373_10001231_pt1 | contig 41706 bp, 31 predicted proteins | sample Lak10m_2_FD_114546 | JGI IMG/M metagenome (GOLD analysis project Ga0172373, IMG submission 114546) | Freshwater microbial communities from Kabuno Bay, South-Kivu, Congo - kab_092012_10m | ecosystem: Environmental > Aquatic > Freshwater > Lake | place: Democratic Republic of the Congo... | reverse complement strand
GGGCGCGGCACTGCGGCAAATGTGGCACCTGCGTCGAACGGAAGGAAGCCTTCGCGCTGGCGGGCTTGGAGGATCCGACCGAATACGAGGCGGAAAGTTGATCCTCAATTCGCTTGAAGTTTTCCGCGATCCACGGTAGTCAAAGGCATGAGCGCTCAGGATACTCCTCCCCCGATGGAACCGTCTTCGAACCCCGGCAACGACGCTCTGCCGCCGATGCCGGCCGGATCCGGCGGTTTTGCGGGCCTTCCCATGGACGCTCCTTCGACCGCCGGGGTCGCCCTCGGTCAGGGCAAGGCCAGCGAAGCGGATGAAAAACTCCTCGCCATGCTGGCCCACCTTCTCGGGATCGCCTCCTCCTTCATCGGAGCCCTCGTGATCTGGCAGGTCAAGAAGGACGAAAGTCCCTTCGTGGCCGATCAGGGCAAAGAGGCGCTGAATTTCCAAATCACGATCGCGATTGCCTACGTCGTGCTGATGCTATTGAGCCTCATCCCCATCGTCGGCTGCTTCACCTCGATCCTGATGCTTCTCGTCGGCGTCACCAGCCTCGTGTTCTGCATCCTTGGCGGGCTCGACGCCAACAAGGGCAAGGTCTACCGCTACCCCTTCGCGCTGCGCCTCGTCAAATAATCCCGGCACCACGGGATCCCCCGTTCAAACCGTCCACCGAGGCGCCGCCCGTGAAATTCTCGAAGCAGGGCCTGCTCGCCCTCAACCCCCCGCAGCGCGCCGCGGCCGAGCAGATCCACGGCCCGGTCCTCATCCTCGCCGGAGCCGGAACGGGCAAGACTCGCACCGTGACCACGCGGATCGCGGCGATGGTGCATGACGAGATCCCACCTTCGCAGATCCTCGCGGTGACCTTCACGAACAAGGCGGCGAATGAAATGCGGGAGCGGGTCGGCTCGATGATCGATGCCGAGCAGGCCGAGAAGCTCACCATCTCGACCTTTCACAGTCTCTGCGTCCGCATTCTCCGCACCTGCATCGAGCGCCTCGGCTACAAGCGAACTTTTTCCATCTACACCCAGAGCGACCAGCTCGGTCTCCTCCGCCGCATCATCGTGCGAATGGCGGGACGGGATGAAAATCTCGACGCCAAACTCGCCAACAGCCTCATCAGCCAGGCGAAGAACACCGGCAGACCGCCGAGCGACCGCGAGGACGCGCTGATCAACGATGTCTACCGCGCCTATCAGAAGGAACTGAAACAGCTCAACGCGGTCGACTTCGACGACCTCCTCATCCTCGCGGTGCGCGGGCTCGAGGAGAATCCCGACATCCAGCGCGAGTGGCAGCGCCGCTTCCGCTTCATCATGGTGGACGAGTTTCAGGACACGAACCACCTCCAGATGCGACTCCTCCGCCTCATCGTCGGCCCCGAGCAGAACCTCTGCGTCGTCGGCGACGACGACCAGAGCATCTACGGCTGGCGGGGCGCCGACATCTCCAACATCCTCGAATTCGAGCGCCACTTCTCCGAACCCACGGTGATCAAGCTGGAGGAAAATTACCGCTCCACCAACGCGATTCTCCGCCTCGCCAACAGCCTCATCCGCCACAACCTCAACCGCCGCGAAAAGACCCTCTGGAGCGGCAAGGGCGAGGGCGAGAGGACGCGCCTCATCTCAATGCCCGATGCCGATACCGAGGCGGACTTCGTGATCGGCGAGATTCTTGAGAAACACCGCCTCCGCCAACGTCCCTACGACGACATGGCGATCCTTTTCCGCATGAACACCCAGTCGCGGGTGATGGAGGAGAAGCTGCGCGAAAACCAGATCCCCTACAAGCTGATCGGCGGGCAAAGCTTCTACGAGCGACGCGAGGTGAAGGACGTCCTCGCCTACCTCGCCCTGTTCCTCAATCACGACGACGACATCAGCCTGCTGCGCGTCATCACCACCCCGCCGCGCGGCATCGGCGAAGGCACTATCGCCCTCGCCACCCAGTTCAGCATCGATCATCAGATCAGCGTCCACGCGGCCCTCAACGACCTCGAGTTTCTCGGATCGCTCAGCCCCCGGGCCCAGAAATCCCTTCTCGCCTTTTCGCAGTTCCTCAACCGCTACGCAGACATCGCTGCCACCAAGTCGGCGAACTACGCCGAGATGACGCGCGAGCTCCTGAAGGAGATCGACTACGATTCCTTTCTCCGCAAAGGCTGCAAGACCGACGAGGAATTCGACAACCGCCGCCGCAACGTCGCCGAACTCATCGACGGAATGCACGCCCACTTCGAAAAATCGAAGCGGGGCCTCCGCGGCTTCCTTGACAGCGTCGCCTTGATGCAGGACCGCGAGGACGAGAAAAAGGATGCCGACGGCAAGGGCGTCTCCCTCATCACGATGCACGCGGCCAAGGGACTCGAGTTCCCCGTCTGTTACATCATCGGTGTCGAGGAAGGCATCCTGCCCCACTCCCGCTCCATCGAGGAAGGTAGCCGCGACGAGGAGCGCCGCCTCCTCTATGTCGGCATCACCCGCGCCATGGTGGATCTCACGATCACCTGGTGCCACAGCCGCAAGCGTTACGGCGACAAGATGCCCTGCATGCCGAGCTCCTTTTTCAAGGAATTGAGCAAGGTGGAGCTCATCGAAATGAGCTACGAGACCCTCGCCGCCGCCCCCGCCGACGAGGATTTCGCCTCGGATTATTTCGCGCGGATGAAGGAAATGTTGTCCGGTTGAGAGCAACGGAGGAAAGCTCCGAAAACCCGTTTTTCCACTTGCCTCCCCCTGCCACAATCCCAATACTCGAAGCGCCCGCGGCCCCGGAAAAGAGATGCCCTCTGATCCCGCAATTTTTTCGAAGACACCCTCCCCCACGATTTATGTCCGATACCGTCCCCGCCCTTGGTCACGTCGACGATTACCTGAGGCTCGCCCAGGAATACGATGTCTCCGATGTCCACATCGCGCCTTTCGCCCAACCGAAGTGGCGTCGTTTCGGCCTGCTGCAGCCGATCTGGGAGAATGCCGAACAACTCACACCCGAGGATACCGAGCGCCTCGCCCGCGCTTACCTGCCCGAGCCCGAGCTGCGCCGTTTTGAACAGCGCGGCGATGTCGACTTCGCCTACGCTCCCGAGATCGGACGCTTCCGTGCTTCGGTCGTGAAAACGCGGCTCGGCTGGGAGATGGTTTTCCGCGTCATCAGCACCCAGCTCCGCACCATGGAGGAGCTCCGGCTCCCTGACGCGATCAAACCCCTCCTCGAATACCACAACGGGCTCGTCCTCGTCACCGGCGCGGTCGGCTCGGGTAAATCAACGACCCTGGCAGCCCTCATCAACGAGATCAACCACCAGCGCAACGATCACATCATCACGCTCGAGGATCCGATTGAATACGTGATCGGCTCCGCCAACTGCCATGTGAACCAGCGCGAGGTGCACACCCACACCGAGAGTTTCTCCCAGGCCCTCCGGGCCGCCCTGCGGGAGGACCCCGACATCATCATGGTCGGTGAAATGCGCGACCTCGAGACCATCTCGCTGGCGATCACCGCAGCCGAAACGGGTCACCTCGTCCTCGCGACCCTTCACACCGGCAGCGCGGCCCGCACCCTCGACCGTATCCTCGACGTCTTCCCGACCGAGCAGCGCGAACAGATCCGCATCATGGTCGGCGAGTCGCTGCGGGGGATCATTTCGCAGCAGCTCGTGCCTCGAAAAGACGGCACCGGCCGCGAGCTCGCCCTCGAGCTGCTCGTGAACACGCCGGCCGTATCGTCGATCATTCGCGACGGCAAAACCTTCATGCTCCCCGGTGTGATGCAGACGGGCAAGAACGTCGGCATGATCATGATGGACGACGCCCTCGCCAAACTCTACCGCGATGGAGTCATCACACAGGAGGAGGCCCTCGGCCGGGCGGTCGACCGCGGCACCCTCAAGGCCAATCTCGGCGTCTGATCGTGTCTCCTTTCGATCCTGACATCCCCACTAAAACGTTCATTCCCATTCCCTCCCCCAGCCATGGCCGTCATCGACCAATACTTTCAGCACCTCGTCACCTCGGGCGGATCCGACCTCCATCTCAGCGAGGGGCAGCCCCCGAAGATGCGCGCCCACGGCGCCATCGCCCCGATCGCCGACGGCGTCCTCGAGCACGCCACGATCGACTACATGCTGCGCGAAATCTGCGAGCCCAACGCCTACGAACGCTACCTCCAGAAGGGCGACCTCGACTTCGCCTACGAGATGGACAAGCAGTCGCGCTTCCGCTGCAACTACTTCAAGCAGAACAACGGACTCGGGGCCGTCTTCCGTCTCATCCCGACGAAAATCAAAACCATCGACGACCTCGGCGTGCCGAAGACGATCGAGAATTTCGGCGACATGCGAAGCGGCCTCGTCCTCGTGACCGGACCGACCGGATCGGGCAAGTCGACGACGCTCGCCGCGCTGATCGATTACATCAACCGGACCTATGCACGGCACATCATCACCGTGGAGGAGCCGATCGAATTCGTGCACAACAACAAAAAAAGCACGATCTCACAGCGCGAGGTGCCGATCCACTGCCCCTCTTTCGCCGATGGCCTGCGCGCCTCCTTGCGAGAGGATGCCGACATCGTTCTTGTCGGGGAAATGCGCGACCTTGAGACGATCTCCCTCGCCCTGACTGCAGCCGAGACCGGCCTCCTCGTTTTTGGCACGCTCCACACGAACAACGCCCGCAAGACCGTAGACCGTCTCGTCGACGTCTTCCCTTCCGACCAGCAATCCCAGGTGCGCACGATGCTGGCCGGCTCGCTCCGTGGCGTCGTCGCCCAACTCCTCCTTCGACGTTGCGACACGGAGGGCCGGACCGCGGTAAACGAGATCCTGGTTTCCACTCCGGCGGTCAGCTCGGTGATCCGCGAGGGCTCGACCCAGAAGCTCTACGACATCATCACCGGCGGCAAGGAATACGGGATGCAATTCATGGACGACGCGATCTGGCAAAAGATGCTCGCGGGCCAAGTCTCCGCCGTCGAGGCCTACATGAAGGCCATCGACAAATCCCGCTTCCGCGCCGCCCTCCCGCCCGAATACGCCGAACTCGGCAACTCCGGCGGATCGGCGACGAAGGATTGATGCGTGTCCCCGGCGTTTCCTCGGTCCTTTCCACGACAAGGAAAGGGGGCCTACGGAACACGCGAAAAACACGGAATCCATAATCCTGCTACATGGCAAGTTTCCGAGTATTCCGCGTGTTCCGTAGGCAGCTGCTTCTTCGCTCGACCGGAGACGACGGATTCTCCGGAAGAGTCATCGTGACTTCCCGCTCCGCCAGCGCCAGTAGCCGGCCAGCAGACTGCCGATGAGGCTGTGGTAGACCGCGCTGATGGCGCAGGGCACCGGGGCGGCCGTGCCGGGGAAGCTCTTCGTCGCGAGATGGGTGCCGAGCCCGGAATTCTGCATGCCGACCTCGATCGAGACGGTGCGGGCGTCGGCCTCGGAGAGTCCGAGTCGCTTGGCGACCACGTATCCGAGCCCGAAACCGCCGAGATGCAGCAGGGCGGGGGCCGCAAGCAGTTTCCATCCGGATCCGAGGATGAGCGTGTGATTCTGCCCGATGATGCTCGCGACGATCAGCACGATCGCGATCACGGAAACGAGCGGTGAGACCGGCGAGATTTTCCGGCTCAGGGAGGGGACGTAGCGGTTCAGGAGCAAGCCCAGCAGGACGGGGAGAAGGACGACCTTCACGGTATCGAGACAGAGCTTCCAGGCATCGACCTCCACAAGGGCTCCGGCAAGCCATTTCGTGAGTAAGGGCGTCAGCGCGATGGCCGCGAAGGTCGAGGCCGTCGTCATCAGCACCGAGAGGGCGACGTTCGCCCGCGCGAGGTAGGCGATGACATTCGAGGCCGTCCCACCCGGGCAACAGGCCACGAGGATGAGCCCGGCAGCGAGACTGGGATCGACCTCGGCAAGCCCCAGGGCCGTCGCCACACCCCAGCCCATCATCGGCATGATCACGAATTGGCAGATCACTCCGACGATCCCCGCCACCGGCATTTTCACGACGGTTTTGAAATCCTCGAAGGTCAGGGTGAGGCCCATTCCCAGCATGATCACCCCGAGCCCCCAGACGATCCAGCCGCCGCGAAACCAAGTGAAGGCCTCGGGAACGACCAGGGCGATCCCGCTGCAAATCAGGATCCAGAGCGGGAAAGCGGCCGTAAGAAAGGCGAAAAGGCGCGACATGACGCATCAGAACCCGGGAATCGACCGTCCCGCAAGGGAAAAGCGCCGCCCCATTTCCCGGGTTTTCTCCCTTGCTTCCCGGCTGGCGAAACCTACCTTTCCCCCCTTTTCAACCGAACCGATTCCTTCCCCATGAGCCAACGCCGCGTCCTCGTCTGCGATCCGATTTCCGATAAAGGCATTGAATTTCTCAAGTCTTCCGGCCTCGTCGTCGACATCAAGCTCGGCCTCAGCGAAGCCGAACTCGTCGAGAACGCACCCAACTACGAAGGCATCATCGTGCGCTCGGGTGTGAAGATTACCGCCCCCGTCATCGAGGCCGGAGCCGGCGTCCTCCGTGCCATCGGACGCGCCGGGGTCGGGGTCGACAACATCGACATCCCCGCCGCCACCAAGAACGGCGTCGTCGTGATGAACACGCCCGGTGGAAATACCATTTCGACGGCCGAGCACGCTTTCACCCTGATGATGTCGCTCGCCCGCCACATCCCCCAAGCCCACCAGTCGGTCGTCGGGGGACGCTTCAAAGAGGGCCGCAAGGCCTATGCGGGCGTCGAACTCTACAACAAGACCCTCGCCGTCCTCGGAATGGGACGCATCGGAGCCGAGTTCGCAAAACGGGCGATTGGGTTCGGCATGCGCGTCGTCGCGTATGATCCCTACCTGGCCGCCAGCAAGGCCAAGGCCATGCGCGTCGAACTCTGCGAGACCGTCGAGGAGGCCGTCTCCCAAGCCGACTTCATCACTCTCCACATGCCGATGACGGCGGAGACAAAACATCTCCTCAACGCCGACCGGATCGCCCTGATGAAAAACGGCGTGCGCATCATCAACTGCGCCCGAGGCGGACTGATCGACGAGGCCGCCCTCCTCGAAGGCATCAAGTCAGGCAAGATCGCCGGGGCCGCCCTCGACGTCTTCGAAATCGAGCCGCCGGCCAGCGACTACGAGCTCCTCGGCCGCCCCGAGATGGTCTTCACCCCGCACCTTGGTGCCTCGACAGAGGAAGCCCAGGAGAATGTCGGCATCGAAATCGCCGAGGCCATTGCCGGGCGCCTTCTTCGCGGCGAAGTCGTCAATGCGGTGAACATGCCCAACCTCGACGAAACCACCTTGAAGCTCATCGGCCCCTACCTCGGTCTCTCCGAGGTGCTCGGCAAGCTCATCAGCCAAATCGCACCCAATCAGTCGGACCTTTTCCGCATTGAATACACTGGAAAGGTCGCCGAGATCGACACGACTCTCGTGACCCGGTCGGCCCTCAAAGGATTCCTCGAGACCGGATCGACCTCGGGCTCGGCGAACTACCTCAACGCGCCCGCCCTTGCCGAGGGCCGCGGCATCCGCGTCACCGAGAGCCGGCCGGCCGAGGAATGCGAGTTCACCGATCTCATCACTGTCTCCGCCGGCAACGACAAGGAACAGGTCACTGTTTCCGGGACCTTCTTCGGCAGCCAGCCGCGCGTCGTGCGCATCGACGATCACAATCTCGACGCGATGCCCGAGGGCAATCTCCTCATCTTCGAAAACACCGACGCCCCCGGAGTGGTCGGTGCGATCGGCCGCGTCCTCGGCGAGGCCAAGATCAACATCGCCAACATGTCTCTCAGCCGAAGTCAGGTGGGAGGCAAGGCCCTCAGCATCCTCAACGTCGACTCCCCCGTCGATGGGGTGACCTTGAAAAACATCGAGGCCATCCCCGGGATCCAGAGCGCGACGACAGTGGTGCTCTGACGGGGAGGGCGCCGACCTCAGGGCGGAACCAAGGAGATTCCGGGACTAACCGCATTTGCTTGACAAGCCCTGACCCCGCGGGCTGATTGGGCGCCCATGTTCTCCCTGCCCTCATCCAGCACCCTTGTTTGCGGTCTGATCCTCCTGTCCGCCAGCACGGTGGCGAGGGCGGCCGAGCCTTCCGACTCCCCGCGTCCTGTGAAAGTCGGAGTCCTCGTCTCATTATCGGGATCCTGGTCTTCCCTCGGGAAAAATACGGTCGCAGCCCTCAGGGTCGCGGCGGACGATCTCAAAAGCGAATCACCTTATCGGTATCACTTCCTGGTGCGGGACACGAAGCTCGAACCCACCCGCGCGCTCGAGGCCATCAAGTCGCTTCACCGCAGTGGCGTTCAGATCGTCATCGGACCTCAGTCCAGCGCGGAAGTCGCGATGATCAAACCCTTCGCCGACGCTCACAAGATGCTCGTGATTAGCCAGGGAAGCACCGCTTCCTCACTCGCGGTCTCTGGAGACAACGTTTTCCGCCTCTGCCCGAACGACACGCGCGAGGCGCCCGCCGTGGTGGCTTTGATGCAGCAAGATGGAATCCGGGCCATCGTCCCTCTCTGGCGAAACGATACCGGAAACAATGGACTGCACGATTCGGTGAAAAAGGCGTTTGAAGCGGCCGGTGGAACGGTGGCACAAGGTTATCGATACGAGACATCGACGACCGATTTCTCGACGGCCACAAGCGAGGTCTCCGGGCAGATTGACGCATTGGTGGCCGGCGGCATGGCGCCTTCGGAAGTCGCGGTCTACTGCGCCGCTTTTGACGAAGTTGTCGACGTGTTCCACCGTGCGCAGAGCCTGCCCACTCTCACCGGGACGACATGGTATGGCAGCGACGGCGTCGCGTTGTCCGCCGCCCTCGTCGGAGATGCTCCCGCAGCCGCCTTTGCCGCCGGTGCCGGCTATCCGAATCCGATCTTTGGGCTAAAGGATTCGCTGTCGTCGAAATGGAGGCCGGTCTCCAGGGCGATCCGGAAGCGGACCGGCCTGATGCCCGACGCGTTCGCGCTTTCGGCATACGACGCGCTCTTTGTGACGCACGGTGCCCTACAAAAGACGGGAGGCGTCCATCATTTCTCGAAGTTCAGGGCGGCGTTCCTTCGGGAATCGCGTCGTTTCTCGGGCGTCACCGGGTCCACCGCCCTCGATGCCGCCGGCGATCGCCGAAGCAGCAATTTCGATTTCTGGGCTGTGAGGTCCGTGAACGGAAGCTACGAGTGGGTGCGCACCGGAACCTATCACGACGGACTCCTGACCGTGTTCTGAGCGATAACGGGGGCCCGCTCCTTCGGCAGGTCCTCACGGCGGACCTCCGCGAATCGCGTCCGCCAAAACGGCCCGCCCTGGCGTTGGGTCGCCTCCGCAAAAAAAGCGCCGATCAGGACGGGAGAGCAGGCAAGACTGAAGGTTCTGGGCCTGCTGTGAGTGGTCCGGGGGGACCGCTCCTCCCCGGGATGCTTCCCGACCTTGCGCGGGGGGGCTTTTTCCCTTACCAATCCATTCCCGGGCGTTCCGCCCCGTTTCTCCCCTTCCCCGATGGCCCAAGATCCCCCGCCTCCCGCGCGCGCGCTCGATCTCGCGACCTCTTCCTCCGATGATCTCGCCGAGGACCGTCGCGCCGTCTTCCGCCGCCTCCTCGGCTACGTCAAACCACTCAAGAGCCGCTTCATCTGGGGGATTTTCTTCGGGATTCTCGCGGGGGTTTTCAATGGGTTCCTCCTCCTTGTCCTGAAGTCGGTTTTTGTCATCGTGCTTCCGGCCTCGCAGGGGGAGGAAATCCGGAAGGTCTACCGTCCCTTCGAGGATCTCCACCTCCCCGCCCTCGCCCGGATCGAATTCCCCGCTCCAGACCTGCCGGCCGACCAGGAATGGATCTTCGTGCTCGTCGTCTGCCTCAGCATCCCGGTGCTGCTGATGATCCGCGGGGCCTTTTACTTCCTGCATCAGTATTGCATGCTCTGGATCAACCTGAAGGTCACCTACCGGCTTCGAGACGAAGTTTTCTCGAGCCTGATGGGCCAGTCACTCGCCTTCTACAACACGGTGAAGCAAGGCGAGCTGATCCAGACGGTGGCGAACCAGACCCGCACCACCGCTGACGCCGGCGGCCAGCTGCTCAGTGCGCTGATCCAGCATCCCATCGCGATCCTCTCGATCATCTTCATGGTCGCGATGATGGATCCGCTCTACACCTTCGGGGCGCTCTTCGTCTTCCCGCTCTGCATCGTGCCGGTCGCCCTGATCAGCCGGAAGGTGCGCAAAGCCGGAGGCAAGGAGGAGCAGGAATCCGAGGGGCTCATGGTGACGCTGCACGAGAGCTTCTCGGGGATCCGCCTCGTCAAGGCTCACGGACGCGAGGAATATCAGCGCGAGCGTTTCAACGAAGGCAGCCGCAGGATCAACAAGTTCATCATGCGCTGGAAAAAGGCGATGGAAATCTCCAGCCCGATGGTCGAGATCGTCGGCGCCCTCGGCATCGCCATCGGCATGGTCTACGCTTGGTATAACCAGATCAAGCCCGAGACCTTTCTGACGATCAATCTCGGCCTGATGAGCATCTACCCCCACGCGAAGATGCTCAGCCGCATGCAGGTGCAGTTGCAGAAGTGCTATGTCGCGGCGGTAAAGGTCTTCGGCTACATCGATGCCGTCCCCGACGTGCGCGACCGGACCGAGGCCACCACCCTGACATCCTGCCGCGGCGAGATCGAGTTGAAGGACGTGACCTTCTCCTACACCGGCGACAGCACCGCCCTCTCCGGCGTCTCGCTGCATTTCGAGCCCGGAAAAAAATACGCCCTCGTTGGCCAGAGCGGCTCGGGGAAGTCGACCCTGCTTTCGCTTATCCTCCGTTTCTACGAGGTCGAGCGCGGGGCCATCCTCATCGACGGCAAGGACATCCGCGACTACACCCAAACCTCGCTGCGCGACACGATCGGTCTCGTCAGCCAGGATACCTTCCTCTTTCACGACACGATCCGGAATAATCTGCGCTACGGTCACCTCGGCGCCAGCGACGAGGCGATCGAGCAAGCCGCCCGTCTCGCCCACGCCCACGACTTCATCCTCGCCCAGCCCCGGGGCTACGAAACCATCCTTGGCGACAAGGGCTGCACCCTTTCCGGCGGGCAGCAGCAGCGCCTCTCCATCGCCCGGGCGATCCTGCGTGGCGCGCCCATCCTCTTTCTCGACGAGGCCACCTCGTCCCTCGATTCCGAGTCGGAAAAGGCGATTCAGGAGGCCCTCGCCGAACTTTCCCGCGGCAAGACCGTCATCGCCATCGCCCACCGTCTTTCCACCGTGCTCGATTCCGACGAGATCGTGGTGTTGAGCGACGGGCGGGTCCTCGACAAGGCTCCGCACGAGGTGCTCCTGGAGCGATGCGAGGAATACCGGCGCCTCTACCAACTGCAGTTCTCCGAAGCGTGAATTCAGTGCGTTCAAACGGCTCCTTTTCCTGCTCGAGGATCTCGAATCGGACCTCCCCCCCCGGGGAGTCGCTCCGCTCGGGGAGATTCTCGCGTCGACCTCTCGCCGCCTTCGCTTTCGGGGGGCATTCCATGCGGTTGATGCCCGAGCCGAAGCTCCAAGCATGATCCCACGAGGACTCGATGTGACGCTCTCCGAGGTCGCCGCGAAGGAAGTGGTGGCAGTCGCGGAAATGGCCGCGAGGATCTGGCCGGCCACCTACGGCGCGATTCTCCCGCCCGATCAGATCAGCTACATGCTTTCGCGGATGTATGCGCCCGAGCGACTCCGCGAAGACCAGAAAGAGGGCGTCGATCTCCTTTGGATCCTGCTCAAGGGAGAACGGGTCGGCTTTCTCGCAGCCGGCCCGGTCGCGCCCGAGGGACGCTGCCCCCTGCAAAAACTCTACCTTCTCCCCGAATCACAGCGGGCCGGTGTCGGGAGCCTCGCCATGACGCGGCTCTGTGAACGAATTTCGAACTCGGGCGCAAAAGCTATCGAGCTCCGCGTGAACCGCCACAACCTCGCCGCGATCGCTTTTTACCAAAAGAACGGCTTCTCAATCGATGCCATGGATTGCCGTGCGATCGGTGGCGGCTATGTGATGGACGACTATCTGATGCGCCGCGAAGTCGGGTGAAAAGCCACGTTTTTTGGGTCGCCACGCCGCAGAGAAGGCGCGAAACTCGGAGAAGGTGAATTCCCTCGAATCGACAGACCGTCTGGCTTCGCTCGGCAGGGCGACGGAGGCTCTCGCAGACCTGCTTCCGCTGCTGCCGACCGTCGATGCAGCAGTGTCACCGGCCCTCGCGGGCGATCTGAAGAAATTCACGAGCGAGGCGATCCTCCTCGGAGAAGAAGTAGCCGGCCTCGACCGGAAGGATCCCGGGACGTCGCTGCGCCTTTACCGACACGACGGCCGCAACCGGCTCAATCACCTCTTCGGACTGGCGCAACTGATCCGGCTTGGCGGCGTCCCCGAACCCCTCGGGCTCCGCGTCGGCGATGCGGTCGAGCTCCTCGAAAGCTGCCTCCAGTTTCTCTCCGGCGCAGATCCGGAAGTCGCCGCGGATGCCGCGGAACCTCCGCCCCCTGTCGCAACAGCCGAAGCAGGCAGGCTCCTCATCGCCGACGACGACGCGGAAAACCGCGAGATCCTTCGACGTCTCCTCGAACCTCGCGGTTTCCATCTCACCTTTGCCGAAAACGGGATCGAGACGATCTCGAAGATGGAGGGGGGAGACTTCGACGCCGTGCTCCTCGACATCCGCATGCCGGAGATGGATGGCTTTGCCGTGCTCTCGCGCTTGCGCGAGACCGGCCAGCTGCGCCACACGCCCGTCATCGTCGTGACCGGCCTGCAGGAGGAGCAGGACGCGGTGCGGTGCATCGAACACGGTGCCGAGGATTTCCTCTCCCGTCCGATCCGCCCGGCCCTGCTCATGGCCCGGCTCAGCGCGAGCCTCGAGAAAAAACGCCTCCGCGAAAAAGTCTTCGAGCAGCACTTCACCCCTGAACTCGCCCGCGAGCTCGCCCGCAATCCCGATCCGATGAAAATGCAGGCCCGGCATGCCGAGGTCACGGTGATGTTCTGCGATATCCGCGGTTTCTCGGCGGTGAGCGAGCGGCTCGGCCCGGCCACCACGATCGACTGGCTTGGAGGCGTGATGGGCGAATTTTCCTCCATCGTGATCGACCTCGGGGGCGTCCTCGTCGACTATACCGGCGACGAACTGCTGGCGATGTGGGGTGCCCCGAACGAACAGCCCGACCACGCTGAGCTTGCCTGCCGCGCCGCTCTCGAAATCCGCCGCAGTCTCCCGGCCCTCAACGAAAAGTGGCGCGATATCGTCGGCGCCGAGACCGAAGTCGGCATCGGAATCAATTCCGGCGGCGCCCTCGTTGGCAATGTCGGGACGCACCGGAAGTTCAAATACGGGCCACTAGGCACCTCGGTGAATCTCGCGAGCCGGGTCCAGGGTGCGACGAAGTATTTCAAAATCTCGCTCCTCATTACCGGCGAGACCGCCGCGCGCCTCCCGGAATGCTACCCGACACGGCGGCTCTGCCGCGCCCGGGTCCACCATATCAAGGGCCCTGTCTCCTTGCACGAACTTGAGGTCCCCGGCACCCACGAGGACTGGGGGCGGCTCTCGCGACTTTACGGGGAAGCCCTCGTCGCCTTCGAACGCGGGGACTTCGTCTCCGCCAAGGCGGAACTCGACACCTTCCTCGCCGGCGCACCCGGGGATGGTCCCGCGCTCCTGCTCCAGAAACGGCTCAAGGAGACCTCAAAAAGCCCGATTGCCGACTTCGACCCCGTCTGGACCTTGCCGGGGAAATGAAACCGTTTTCGCCTCCGCTTCGCAAAGGCCGACGCCCCTTCGCCGGACAAAGGCCACGCCTCCTCCGGGAGAACTGAGGGAGATCGGACGGGATCAGTTCGTGTATTTCACCCGGGTCTTCCTGCCGGACTCGTCAACTTCCCAGTTTCCGAACGGATCCTCGTAGACCGACGAAGAATCGACACGGTAAGGTCCGTAGCCCCATCCGCCGCGCCGCGCCGGGATACAGGAACTCAGGGACGAAGCGATCAGACCGACGAGGACGAGGAACGACAGGAGTTTCATGGTATTGAAAAGACGCGCGCCACGGGAGCCGGAACGCCTTCAAAGTTGATTGCACACGACGGGCCGTGGCGTCAAGTGGTGGTTGAAGCGCTTTTTCGCACACCGCGGAATCAGCGGGCGGATCAGACGTGGAGGCGCCGGAGACCTCCCGTGAGCTCCGCCCACTTTTCCTTCGGTGTCCTTTTTAATGAGGCACTGCGATATTAGTTACAACAAGGGCGATTTTTCTTGAAACCCGTCCGCCGCCTCTGGCAACATCGATCCATGAGTCCGATCACCCGCCTCTTCGTCGTCGCTGCCGCTCTATCGATCAGTCCTCATTTTGCCGGAGCGGTTCCCGTCTATCTGCTCACCAAAAATAACTCGCTCGTGACGATGGATTCCGCGAATCCCGGCGCGGCAACGGCTCCAGTCGCGATCACGGGACTGGGTAGCTTCGACCTCGTCGGAATCGACATCCGGACAACGGTGCAAACGATCTCTCCCGCCAACCCCGGCGTCGGGACGCTCTGGGCGCTCGGAGTCGACGGAGCGAACACACGGCTTTTCGTCATCAGTCCCGACGGTGCCGCGGCAACGCCGGTGGGACCGGTTCTGACCGGGATCGACGGCTCTGGAAGTGGCGACAACGGATGGTTTTTCGGACACAACCCGGGGAATGACCGCTTCCGTTTGATGAATTTCATCAACAACTACGAACTCGATCCGAACACGCTTACCTTCGTGACGCAGACCGACCTGATCAACTTTCCCAACCCCAACGGCTCCGCCTTCGAGACCGCTTCTTTCGGCCAGAGCCCGAGGCTCTTTTTGATGGAACAGGCTCCCAACGACAGCCTCCACAGCGCGACGAACATCGCGAGCGGAAACTACGCACTGGTTGGAGATACCGGCCTCAGTTTCTCGATCGGTTCGGGGCTCGATGTCGCCGGCAATACGATGCTCTTTGCCGCGACCGTGGGTGTCGCGAATCTCTACACGATCAACCGCGCCACCGGTGCCGCGACCCTCATCGGAGCGATCAGCGGAAATCCCACGGTCCGCGCCATCACCGTCGCCCCGGCTTCCTTTCCACCGAAACTGCCCGTCACGATCCGAGTGAAAGGTCCGAAGGTGATTACTACTTCGGCGGCCTTGGTCACGATCAAGGGCACGGCGAAGTCCGGGGCTGGCATCAAGCAGGTCAAATTCCGCGTTGGCAAGGCCAAAGCCAAAAAGGCGAAAGGCAAGACCCGCTGGACCGCGAGGGTCCCCGTGAGCCCCGGGGCGAACGAGGTCACGATCCAAGCCACGGGAGGCAACGACGTGGCTTCCAAGCCTGCCCGGGTCACGGTTATTCGGAAATAGGGGGTGCGATCGGCCCGACAAACAGGAGGACCTTTCGCCCGAAGCCATCTCCTACCTGTTCCCGAGCTGCTATTGCCCATCGGACCGCCTCCGGAACCAGGCCTCCGACCTCTTTGGGCATCTCGTCGATCCCTTCGCGCCAATGCTTTCATCCACCGGACGATCCGTTACAACCGCCGCGAGGAGCACGGCGTGCAGTCCCCCGCCGCGACCCTCGATCGGGCGACGGGGCGGGCCCGGCCACGTCCCCGTCGGAGTCAGCCACCATCCGCGTGGCGTGATGCCCGCTTCAGGGAGTTTCATCGGCTACGGAGGTGTGAGTCGCCCTCTGCTCGTGAAAATCTCGACAAATCGCCTGCCGCCGCATTGAATCAGCGCACCGCCGCGATCATCTGCTCGGCGAGACCCGCGAAGGCCGCCGAGATGGCATTGGTTGCGGGATCGAGGGTGGCGATGGGTTCGCCGCGATCGGCGCGGTCGCGAGTGGCGATGTCGAGCGGGATCTGGGCGAGCAGCGGCACCCCGAGACGCTCGGCTTCGATCGCCCCGCCACCCTCCCCGAAGATGGGATATTTCGTGCCGTGATCGCATTCGAACCAGGCCATGTTCTCGACAAGGCCGGTGATGGGGACGTTCACCTTGCGAAACATGGCGGCGGCCTTGCGCGCATCGATCAGGGCAACCTCCTGGGGAGTGGTGACGATGACGCTGCCGCTGATGGCCACGGTCTGAACGATGGTCAGCTGGATGTCGCCGGTGCCGGGAGGCAGGTCGAGAACGAGATAGTCGAGCTCGCCCCATAGGCATTGCCTCAGAAACTGCTGGGTGTAGCGCGTCGCGAGGGGCCCCCGCACGATCACGGGCGAGTCTTCGGAGAGGAGGAAGCCCATTGAAATGGCCTTGATACCCTGCACCTCGATCGGGATGATCTCATTCTGATCGGTCGCGAGAGGCTGCTGATCGGTCGCGCCCAGCATCAAGGCGATGCTGGGGCCGTAGAGATCACAGTCGCAAAGCCCCACCTTCGCACCGGTGCGGCTGAGGGCGATGGCCAGATTGGTCGAGACCGTCGACTTGCCGACTCCGCCCTTGCCGCTGGCGACGGCGATGATCTTTTTCACCCCGGGAATGGAGGTCTGCGCGGAAGCTGGATTTCCGGTAGCGGGCTCCGGCGGATCCTTCAGGTCGAAATCGATCACTACCTTGCCGACGCCCTCCAGGCTGGCGAGTGCCTCCCCGATGCCCTCATGGATGGCCCTCGGTATGGCGGGGTCGCGGGTCGCCAGACTGATCAGCACGGTCACATCGTTACCCGACACGAGGACCCGTTTGACGAGGCCAAACGAGAGAATATCGCGACTGAAGCCGGGGTAGTTGACTTTCTTCAGCTTTTCCCGAACGGATTCTTCGTTGATCATGGGCGGTGGATGAGAGGTTTTCGATAGGCGATTACGGCTCGAAGTCCAGCACGGAGACAAGGGAATGGCGGAAGCGACTAATTTGATGAAAAAAGCGGCGGTGACGCTCTTTCCCCAATCAGGGGCGGAGCAGGCGTCTTTTCTGCGCGCCCTCCTAGCCCCAGGCCCCCGGGGGAACGCGATCGTCTGGACGGTGACGCCCCGTCATGGAGAGATCGAGGTCCTGCCTCGCAAAGAATTGCCGCCCTGGCTGCCCGATGGCATCGAAGTCGTCGCGCCGGGCGTCAAGATCGGCCTAAGCGAGGCCTACCAAAAGGGCGATGTCTACCCGCTCGACTTTTCCTCGGTGCTGACCGGATCAGCCATGCTCGCGGCGCGTGATTCCCTGTCTACCGGGGCCAGGGTTCTCGATCTCTGCGCCGCACCGGGAGGAAAATCGATCCTCGCGTCGACCTGGCTTCGGCCAGGGCTGATCCTTGCGAACGAGGTCGATGGCCGGCGGCTCGGCCCCCTGCGGCACAATCTCTCACGATGTCGCATCGCGGCCGCCCATACCCAGCGCCTCGACCCTGAGGAGATCGCGCGGCTCGCTCCAGGGGGCTTCGACCTCTGCCTTGTCGACGCGCCCTGCTCGGGCCAGTCACTTCTTGCCAAAGGGATCGAAAACCTCGGCTGTTTTCATCCCTCGACGGTGAAGGGCAACGCCCGACGCCAGGCCCGTATCCTCGCCTCAGCCACCAGGACCGTCGCTCCGGGCGGTTTCCTCCTCTATACGACCTGCACTTTCAGCGTCCGGGAAAATGAGGGCGCGATCGAGAAGCTCCTCAATTCCCATCTCGATTTCGCTCCCGTCGAAGTGCCGCACCTTGCCTCGCTGCGCTCGGCATTGGCCACGTTCCCCGCCTATCGCATTTACCCGCATCTCTTGCCGGGAGCGGGAGGATTCGCCGTGCTCCTGCGCCGTAACGGCGAGCCGGGTCCGAAAACGCGCCAGCCGCTTTCCAAGCCGCTGCTCGATTACCCCGTGAACGGTCCCGCGAGCGACGACGAGGTCTGATGCACGCTGGCCTCGGCCTCACGCGCCGCCTCACGGCTGATCGTGGGTAGGTCGCGCCGCAGGTCCCCGAGGCACGGCCCGCAGGCACGAAACTCGCGAGTGTAGGCAAAACGAGGGTTCGTGATCAGGTCGTTCGGTGTCGCCTCCTCCAGGATCCCGCCTTCAAAAAAGATCGCAACGCGGTTGGAAAACCGTTCCACTCCGCGCAGGGATCCGGTCGAGACGAGAGCGCCGATCCCGAACTCGTCTCGGACCCGTCCGAGCAGCTCGTAAAAGGCCGCCTCGCCCAGCACGTCGAGGTCACTTCCCGCCTCCTCGGCGATAAGGAAGCGCGAGCCGACGATTAGCGCCCGCGCCACCGCGAGACGTTTCAGGGCGAGGGGCGAGAGTTCGCCGAGGCGCTGCCGCAGGAGCGCCTCGGGCTCATGCAAACCCGCACTGAAAAAACAATCATCCCAGGGCCGGCCGCCTTTCCCGGAGACGCGGCGGCAGTCGCGCAACCACTGCCGCACGGGGCGGTCGGGGTCGGGCGGCGCGGCAACGAGTGGCGGGATCACCGTAATCGGTCCACGACGAAGTTCGCGGAGACGCCGACGCTTTTTGTCGAGGACAGAAGTGCCCTCGAATTCGATCGAACCGGAAAGGATTTTCATTCGCGGATCGGCGGTGCCAGCGGCGAGACGGGCAAGGAGCGCCTTGCCGCTGCCCGACTCTCCCGCGAGCACGACGATCTCGCCCGGCTCAACGGCGAGAGTAACCCGCCTCAGGCCGATCCCACGTTCACCGAGCGCCCCTGGAATCTCGACAGTGAGATCCCTCGTGGCGAAAAGAGGTGTGGGGTTGGTGATCATGTCAGGATCAGAGAAGGGGCGGAAGCGGTCCGGTGCGGAGAGCCGCGGAGACCCGCCATCCGAGCAGGGAAAAGGCCATCACCACCACCGTGGCGAAGAGGCCGGGATAAATCGCCATCCACGGAGCCTCGATCAGGTAGGCCTGACCGCGCGCGATCATCACCCCGACACTGAGGCGATCCCCGGTGAAGCCGAGAAACGAGAGCGACATCTCCGCGAGCATCGCGACCGGCACGAGGATGGCAAAAACCCCGGGGAGACGGCGCAGCACCGAAGGCAGGACGCGGCCGATGACGATCTCGCGCCGCGAGAGCCCGAGGACCCGCGCTGCGACGATTTCGAAGCCGTCCTCCCCCTCGCGGAACCATCGGCAGAGGAGCGGAGAAAGCATCAGGGCGACCAGCCATGCGAGCCCCGGAATCACGAGGCGCAGGCCGCCTCCACCACCGCCCGCCAGGATCACCATCACGATCATGCCCGGCAGGATGACACCGGCACCGCTCACCCGTTCGATCCAGGCGAAGCGATTCTCCCCGGGGTCGAAGACGAGGGGCATCGTCAAGAGCAGGGCCAGCACAATCCCCGCCGAGACCGCGACGACAGCCACCGACACGCTGGTGGCCATGGCAAAACGGCAGAGCTCGAAAAGATCCGCGCCATTCACCGCGGTGCCGCACCAGTGATCGCGATCCGGCTCCCGCCACCGGGGTGTCTCGCGCATTCCGTAGAGCTCCGTCGGCCGCACATCGCCAGCCCGATCGCCCGAAAAGAGCCAGCCGAAAAGCACCAAGTAAAGCATCACGAGCACGAGGACGCGCCTCAGTTGCCAGAGGCGGATCGCGATGAGCCGCAGGTGGCGCAACCATCGGGAAGGTCGTCGGTTGATCATTCTCGGGAGGAAATCAGTTCACGCAAGAGGGTCGCCACCAGGACAACTCCAGCGAGGGAAAGCGCGGCCAGAAGGATGCCGGGATAGCTGCCGAGGCGGACCGACTCGACAACGAGACTGCCGAGCCCGGGATAACGGAAGGCCGACTCGACGACGACGAGGCCGCCGACGATCGCGGCGACGGGCCGGTCGAGGAGGGACGCGAGTGACGAGGCGGCGCGCGGGATGGCGCGGCCATAGAAGATCTCCTCGTCATTCGCCCCGGCCACAAAAAAACCGCCCACCCAAGGGCGAGTCGTCTCTCGCTCGAGCACGGCGGCTACGGCGCGGATCTGCCAGGCAGCTCCGCCGGCCATCGCCGGCAGAGCGACCACCGAGGCATGCCACCAGGCGAGCAGATCAGGTCCGCGCTCGACCACAAGATCATTGGCGAAACCGGGGCGCTGCCAATGGAAGTAGGAATAAGTTGCGACGAGCACGGCGAACCAGAAGCCCGGCACACAGGCGAAGGCGGCAAAGGGCATGGCAAGGAGCCGGGCCAAACGGTAGCGGCGCAGTCTCGCCCCGAGCATTCCCCAGCTGTAGCCGATCAGGAGCACCGAGGGAATCACGAGGGTGAGCACTCTCGCCGTGGCGACCAGACGAGCTCGGATCAGCCCCTCCCAAGTCAACGAACCCGGGGCCAGCTCCTGAGGCACCGCTCCATAGGCTCCGCGAGACCAGACGTGGTGCTCTGAGTCACCCATCACGACGAAGGAAAACTCGATCAAAGCCAGCGTGGCAAGCCCCACCACAAGGAAGCGAGCCAAGGCAACGAGAAGACGCTGGAAGAGGTGACGGATCATCGAATCAAGGTGCCATGATCTTTTTTTTCACCCACCAGGGGCGCACCTCGGCGAGCCCTTCTTTGCCGATCGCGAGAGGAGAAGGCGCCGAGACGCCGGGAGCGCGAGACTCGAGCGCACCGGCCCGCAGCGTCAGAATGCGTCCCGTATCACAGAGAAACAAGCAGGGCTGTCGCGCCGCGATGGCACGCTGAAGCGAGGCGATGGCGCTCGTCACTTTGACGGGATCAGGCTCGGACCGGAGCTGGTCGAGCAATCCGTCGACCTCGGCATCGCGGAGACCGCTCAGGTTCCCCCCGCCCGGTCCGGACGCCGCGGAGTGCCAGACTTCGCGACGGTCCCTCCCGAGCGGAATCTCCAGGCTGACCATTACCGCATCGAAGTCGCGATGCGGAAGGCGCTCGGTGAGGAGCTCCCGCCAGGACAGCGGCTCGACTTCCACCTCGATTCCGATCCCACTCCACTGCTCGGCGAGCGCCTCGGCGAGGCGGCGGTGTTCCGGATTGTCGGCATTCACCGCGAGGGAAAAGGCGAGCGGACGGCCCTTGCCATCCTCTCGCATCCCGGACTCGCCATCGCGTCGGTAACCCTCCTTTTCCAGAAGCCGCTCAGCGCCGCGGGGATCGCAGAGTGGCAGCAGGAGGGGCTCGGCCACCAGCGGAGAACCTGGGTGAAAGAGACTCTTCACCGGCACCTGGTATTCGCGATTGGTGTCTCGCAGGATCGAGCTGAGATCGATCCCCCGGGCGAGGGCGATCCGCACCGGCTCGCGATCGAGGGGCGCGCGACCGAGATTCCAGACGACGAGATGTTGGAAGCGGGGGCGATCCCGCAGCGTCTCGGTCAAGCCGGGGTGGCGGCGCGTCCATTCCGTGAAACGTTCTTCGGGCTCGATCAGGTCGAGCGTGCCGGCGCGCAGGGCAAGGAGCAGGGATTCCAGCGAGGAGTATCGCCGGTAGCGCAGCCTCGGCTCGGCCGGAGCCCCCCCGGGGTAGGCCGAATGGGCGACAAGCTCGACGCCCCCGTCAGCCCGGCGACGATCGAAGCGGTAGGGCCCCAGCCCCACCGGAGCCATCCCAAAAGCGGCCCAGAGATCGGCCTCATCCGCATCCGCAGAGCTCTTCGCGATTTTTTCGAGGCGGTGCGAGGGGAGGACTGGCAACTTCTCCCAGCTCTCCAGCATCGTCGCCGGCACCTCCCGGCAGAGGACGCGAAGACGGGTCGGCGAGATGACTTCGAGCGACTCGATGAAGTCGAAGCTCGCCGCGAGCGGCAGGGGCGAACCTGGCCGGGTGAGGCGCTCGTAGGAGAACGCCACATCGCTGGAAGTGAATGGCGTACCGTCGTGCCAAGTGACACCCTCTCTCAAATCGAGCAGCATCTCGCGCGCCGTCGTGTGGCAGCGCCGACCCACGAGATCGAGCCGCGGCGAAGTCGCGGGATTCGAATCGAGATAGCGACGCAATTCGTTCACGACCCGATCACTCTCACCTTGCACGAATAGAAACGCCTCGCGATCGCCGATGAATTCGACGATGCCCACCCGCGCTTTTTCCACCGAACCCGCCAGCCAGGATCGGATCAGCTTATCAACCGAATGATCGGCCCGCACTTTCACGAGCAAGTAATCCCCCAACAACCCGGGCGGCAGCCCCCCGATGACCTCCCTTTCCAAATCCGGGCCATGTCCCTCGAAAGCGACCATCAGGATCGAATCCGATCGATCGACCGCGATCGGTCTCGCTCCGCTCTCCGGCACTTCTCCAGCGAGAAAACGCGCCTTGGCCTCGCCCGCGGCCTCCTCGCTGTCGCAGCGGATCGTGATGAGCGTGCGCGAGGTCCAGGCACGGATCAGGTTCGGACGCAGGGCCCCGTTCGCATCGCGTCGCAAGAGCGGCTCGTAGAGCAAGTCGGCGATCTCGCCCTCGACGCCGTCGGCTGGGACGAGCGGGCTGAGATAGCCGATGGGGCCATCGATCGCATGGACAAGGGCGTCGCTCTCGCCCGTCAACTGAAACTCTGCGACTGTTCTGAAGAGCCATGCCCCTCCGAAGCCCAGCCATAGCGGCAACGAAAAGAAGATCCAGCGCAGCCAGAACATGGCCGGACCGTAGCGCAGGCCCCCGCCTTTGCCAAACTTACTTTGGAAAGGTGAAAATTCGTGCCTCGGCCCCGGGCGCCCCACGCAAAGAAACCGCCGGCCGGATCAGCAGCCTCGCCGGCCCGAGGTGCTTTTCCTGGGTGGCGGCGACGGTTTCTACTCGAAAAACGGCCGTGTGGCGTGATTCTACCCTGACAATCCCCAGCCACCCCACCTGACACTCACCATGAAATTCGGAATCATCGGAGCCGGCATGATCGCCAACTTCCACGCCAAGGCCATCCATGCCATGGAGGGTGGCGAGCTGCACGCTTTCTTCGGGCGCCGCGCCGACGCCGTTGAGGCGCTCGTCGCCGAGCATGGCGGCAAGGGCTACACCGATCTCGACGCCTTCCTCTCAGACCCCGAATTGGAGATCGTGACCATCGCCACGCCGAGCGGTGCACACCTCGAGCCCGCCTTGGCAGCGGCAAAGGCCGGCAAGCACATCATTTGTGAAAAGCCCCTCGAGGTCACACCCGAACGGATCGACCAGATGATCGCCGCCTGCGACGAGGCCGGCGTCATTCTTTCGGGTATTTTCAACCGCCGTTTCAATCCGGCGATGGCGCATTTCAAGGAAGCGGTCGAGAACGGACGATTCGGACGACTCACCCTGTGCGACGCCTACGTGAAGTGGTGGCGCACCCAGGCCTACTACGACTCCGGCGCCTGGCGCGGCACCTGGGCCCTCGACGGCGGCGGCGCGCTGATGAATCAATCGATCCATCTCGTCGACCAGCTCCTCTACCTCGCCGGCGACGTCGTCTCGGTTTCCGCCTCCACCGCCTGCCTTGCCCACAGCGGGATCGAGGTCGAGGACACCGCCGTTGCCATCCTCGAATTTGCCAGCGGCGCCCGCGGCGTGCTCCAGGGCTCGACCGCCTGCTGGTCGTCGACCGGCCATCCCGCCGAGGTGCAAATCTGTGGCGACCTTGGCTCGGCATTCCTCGCCGACGAGAAATTCCGCGTCTGGGATTTCGCCGAACCAGCCGCGCAGGATGAAATCGTTCGGGCCGATCTGATGCAGGACAGCGCCGGAAAGGGTCTCGGGGCGAATGATCCGAAAGCGATCAACTTCGAGAGCCACATGCGGAATTTCGAGGACGTCGTCACCGCCATCCGCGAGGGCCGCTCTCCCAGCGTCGATGGCCGCGAGGCCCGCCGGGCCGTCGCCCTCATCTGTGCGATCTACGAAAGCGCCCGCAACGGGGGGGCGAAGGTGACGCTCTGAGTTCCGCCCCGCCGTTCCTCCCCATGTCGCTCCTGCTTCTCGCCACCGAAGGCGGTCAGGTCGTCGCTTTCGACACAGCGACGAGGGAGCATCGCTGCGTCTTCCACAGCTCCGACAACGAGGCGATGATGGGCATCGAAGCGGTCGCCTCCCACCTCTACGTCGCCAGCCTCAGCCGCGTCTACCAGTTGCGACTCGAAGACTTTTCCGAGGTCACCCGAACCCGGCTCTATGATCCGACACCCGACTTCCACCAGATGTCTTTCGCCAACGGGTTTCTTCACCTCACCGCGACAAAAGATAACCAGATCTGGCTCTTCGAACCCGGTCTGCGCCTTGCCCGCATCCATCAAGTGACGCCACCCGCCCCGAGTCGAAGGGCGGTCTACAAAAAGAATTACAACCACCTCAACCACATCGTGCGGGCGGACGATCGTTTCTACATTTCGCTGAACTGGCTCACCGCCACGCAATACGCCAACAGCGGAGTCCTCGTCACCGACGACGACCTCGGGGAGATCGAGCGTTTTGAGTTCGGCTGGGAGATCCATGATTTTCAATTCCTCGACGGTAAAAAAATCGCCATCTGCGCGACTTCGAGCAAGGGTAAACGCGTGAAACATCCCTATCGATCGGGGCTCATGGTCGATGGCGAACTCGTCTTTGAGCACGATGCCGAGGAGGCCTTTTGCAAGGGCATCGCCCACGACGAAAATCACATTTTCCTCTGCGGCGGCCGTAAAATGGATCGCCGCCACCGCAAGAACTCCAGCTCCATCCTCTACGTGCTCCGCCGGAACGATTATTCGCTTGTCGAGACCATCGAGAGCGCCGACATCAAAGCCATCAAGGGCGCCATCCGCCACCCCGACTCCCCCTGATGAAAACCGTTCTCGTCACCGGTTCCGCCGGCTTCATCGCCTCTCGCGTCTCGAAACTCCTCCTCGACGAGGGGATCGAGGTGGTTGGCCTCGATAACCTGAACGATGCCTACGATCTCCGCATGAAGCGCCATCGACTCGCCTCGCTCGAAGGCCGCGAGGGGTTCCGCTTCATCGAGGCCGACATTGAAAATCTTTACGAGCTGGAGCCCGTCTTTTCCGCAAACCGCTTCGATGCCATCTTCAACCTCGCGGCCCGCGCCGGCGTCCGCTACAGCATTGAAGACCCCCACGTCTACCTGCGATCGAACGCACAAGGGGCGCTGAACCTGATGGAATTGATGCACCGCCACGGCTGCGGCAAGCTCATCCTCGCCTCGACCTCCTCTCTCTACGCCGGGCAGCCGATGCCCTTTCGCGAGGACCTGCCCGTCGAGCGCCCCCTTTCGCCCTACGCCGCCTCAAAGAAAGCCGCCGAGGTCCTCTCCTACACCTACCATCACCTTTACGGCATCGACGTCTCCATCCTGCGCTACTTCACCGTCTACGGACCCGCGGGGCGTCCTGACATGGCGCCCTTCCGATTCATCAAATGGATCCACGAAGGCACGCCCATCACCGTCTTCGGGGACGGCTCGCAGACGCGCGACTTTACCTTCGTCGATGACATCGCCCGGGGCACGATCCTCGCAGGAAGACCCATCGGGCCGAATCGCAAGGCCGGACACGAGGTGATCAACCTCGGTGGCGGCAAGACGCCGATTTCCCTGCTCGATTTCATCGGCAAGATTGAGGACCGTCTCGGGAGGAAAGCCGAGATCGTCTGGCAACCGATGAGTGCATCCGAGATGCAGGACACCGCCGCCGACATCACCAAAGCCAAGGCCATCCTCGACTGGGAACCCGAGATCGGTCTCGATCAGGGCCTCGATGCGACCGTGGCTTGGTATCTCGAGAATCTGGAGTGGGCGGGCGACGTGAAGTTGTGACCGCTTCGCGGCGCGGGGCGGGGCGACTCACCACAGCACCGGCGGCTCCGCCCCACTGGTCGCGCTTTTTTTCAAGGGCTTGGCACCGACTTCCCTCCGCCAGGCGTTCAACAAGCCCGAAAACTCCTCGACGAGTCCGCCCTCGAGCTGCTCGAGGTTGTTGTGCTGTTGGGGATCGGTGGGCAGGTCGTAAAGCTCGTAGGCGCCATCCTCGAGATCCTGAATGAGCAAGTGATTGCCCTGGCGGACCGCGCTGGCAGGGAAGCCGCCCTGATTCGAATAGTGAGGGTAGTGGAAAAAGAGCGGTCCACGGTCGAATTTTGCGAAGGGATTGCGGAGAAGGGGCACAAAGCTGACACCGTCAACGTGCTGATCGGGCTTGGCGGACAGCCCAACCATCTCGAGCAGGGTCGGATAGAAATCCGTGCTGATGGCAGGAACGGTGCAACGCGTGCCCGCCGAGGCCACCCCAGGCCAGCGCACCACCGTCGGCACACGGATGCCACCCTCGTAGATCCAACCCTTACCGCCTCGGTAGGGCAGGTTGGAAGTGGGCAACCCCTCCGAAGTGGAGACGCCGCCGTTGTCGGAGGTGAAAACAATGGCGGTGGTGTCGCGCAGGTTGAGTTCCTCCAGCTTGGCGAGGACCCGACCAACGGCGGAGTCGAGGCTCTCAACCATGGCCGCGTAGACGGCGTGGTCCTGCCGGATGCGCACGACGCGGGGCTCCTGGGTATCTGGCCAGACCTGACGCTCGCGACCGGGATCAAAGCGGCCTTCCTCGACATTCAACCCAAGAAGGGCGGCCTTCTTCTCATATTTTTCAACCAGCTCTTGCGGAGCCTGCAAGGGCGTGTGAACCGCGTAGAAACACAAATTGAGAAAAAAGGGTTGGTTCGCCTTGGCGGACTCTTCGATGAAGGTGACAGACTCCTCGGCGAGGCGGCTGGTGAGGTATTCGCCATCGGGTCCGGCGGGCAGGCTCGTGACGTTTTTGTATGGCGAGAAGTGGCTGTGGGGAAGGCCGTTTTCACCGCCCCCGCGGTTCACCTCGAAACCCTGATCCGTCGGCAGCGCACCCTTGCCTCCGAGATGCCATTTGCCGATATGACCGGTCCGATAGCCGGCCTCCTGAAAGGCCTCGGCCAAGGTCACCTCGGAGAGAGCCAACTCGGTCTCGAAATCGGCGGCGTCGAATTTCCCGGCCCGCTGGCCCGTGAAGTAATTGGTCGTGCCGAGGCGGGCGGGCGCTTTGCCGGTGAGGATGCTCGCACGGGTCGGGGAACAGACGGGCGAGGCCGCGTAGAAGTCGGTGAAGACCATGCCACCGGCGGCGAGACTGTCGAGGTGTGGGGTCTCATAAAAACCCCCGGCCTGATTGAAGCCGACATCCTGATACCCAAGATCGTCGGCGAGGATGAAGAGCACGTTGAGTTTGTCTTGCGATACCGCCGGCGCGGCCGCGCCAAAAAGGGTGAGAAGCGCGAGGGCACGGTGGGCAGAGAAAAGGCGGAACTTCATACGGGATTCTAGAATAAGCCGATCGCCCCCCCGCCGCAACGGACGTGATGAAAGATCGCGACGAACCGGGAGGGCATCGGGAAGACGGGATCGAGAAACCTCTTTCGCGGCGTGGCGATCCGGATCGGCCCGTGTTACCCTGAAGGATCTCTCCGTATACCTTCTTGTTCGACTCCGATACTTGCCCGCCCTGCAACCACCGTCCCGAAGCCGCCCGCTTCCCACGTGGACCTTGGCGACAGGCAGGAATAGAACGCCTTGCGATGAAAAAACTCCTCCTCTTTTTCCTTCTCGCCTTTGCCAGCGAACTGAGCGGCGAAACCCTCGTGAAGCCCGAAGACACCGTCGCCCTTGCCGGCGGCGCGAACATCGAGCGCACCCGCTTCTACCCCTACCTCCAGACCCAGCTCGTCGCCGCCTTTCCCGACGGCACCCTGAAGGTCCGCAACTTCGGCTGGGAGGGTGACACCGTCTTTGAACAATGGCGCGACGGAGGCGATGTCGAGAAACTCGACGCAAAACGCCGCGAGTCCGAGAAACGCATCCAGGAGCAGACCGGCTCCACCTCGTGGCGGCAGCAGCGCGATTGGAATCAACAGCTCACCGACGCCGGTGCCACCCTCGTCCTCGCCCAGTTCGGCCAGATGGAGTCCCTCGCCGGGCCCGGCGGCCTTCCCTCCTTCGTCGTCGCCTACGAGAAACTCGTCGCCGAGTTCGCCAAAGGCGGACGCCGCATCATCCTCCTCGAGCCCGTCTCCTTCGAGGCCTCCGACCTCCCCCGCGGCCCCGATCTCCCCGCCCTGAACGGCCAGCTCGCCGCCTACACCGCCGCGATCCGCGAGCTCGCCGCGAAACTCAAGATTCCCTTCCTCCCCCTCACCCGCGAGGGGGAAAACCGCCCCGCCCTCACCGCGAACGGCTTCCACCTCGACGAGGAAGGCCACCGCTTCGCCGCGAAGCGTTTCGTCGAGGGCCTCGGCCTCTCCCCCGCGCCCGAAGACAGCATCGCCGCTGCCCATCGCGAGATGATCGAACTCGAGCGCCTCTGGTTCGACTACTGGCGGCCCATGAACTGGTCCTTCCTCATGGGCGACCGCACCCACGTGCCCTATTCCCGCGATTGGAAAGACAACGACAAACGCTTCTTCCCCGAGGAAATGCTGGACTTCCTCCCCCTCCTTGAGCAGGCCGAGGCCAATGTCCGCGCCGCCCTCGCCGGGAAACCGACCACACCCATCCCGGTCCGTTCCTCCGTCCCCGTCGAGCTGCCCACCGCGAAACCGCAATCGCCCGAGGAGCAACTCGCCTCCTTCGAAATCATGGATGGCTTCGCCGTGAATCTCTTCGCCTCCGAGGCCGATGGCATCGTCAAGCCCGTGCAGATGCGGTGGGACGAGCGCGGCCGCCTCTGGGTCGCCTGCTCGCCCAGCTACCCGCAGATCAAGCCCGGTGAAAAGGCCAACGACTACGTCCTCGTCTGTGAGGATACCGACCAAGATGGCAGAGCCGACCGGTTCCACAAATTCGTCGAGGGCCTCTTCATGCCCGCCGGGATCGAGCTCGGCGATGGCGGACTTTATGTCGCCCAGGGCACCGAGCTGCTCCATTTTCTGGACACCGACGACGACGGCAAGGCCGACTCGCGTCGCCTTCTCATGGGCGGCTTCGGCACCGCCGATTCGCACCAGATGATCAACTGCATCAACTGGGGCTTCGGGGGTGAATTATGGTTCAGTCAGGGCCACCACATCTATTCGCGCGTCGAGACCCCCTACGGTGTCGAGACCCTCAACCGCGCCGGCATCTGGCGCTACCGCCCCCGCACCGGCCACCTCGATCCCTTCTTCCAGTGGTCCTCTGCCGGGGCGAATTGCTGGGGCGTTGTCACGACCCGTTACGGCCAGCCCTTCCACAAGAGCGGGGCCAACATCGGCGCCTACTACAGCACCCCCGGGCTGGTCCGCTCGAACCTGGCCGTCGATGCCCGCGCCCTCAACCTCTGCCTTGCCCCCATCAAACAGGTTGGCATGGAAATCCTCGAGAGCAGCCACTTCCCCGAGGAAATGCAGGGCCGCATCCTCATCGGCGGTTATTACGGCAACACCCTCGAGCAACACCGCCTCGACTACGATGAAAAGACGGGGCTCTTTTCCACCGAGCTCCTCCCCAACCTCATCGAGACGAAAAACAATGTCTTCCGTCCCATCGAGGTGCGGGTCGGACCCGATGGCGCGCTCTATGTCGTCGATTGGTACAATCCCATCATCGGCCACTATCAAGCCTCCTACCGTCACCCCGACCGCGACAAGGAACACGGTCGCATCTGGCGCGTTACCACGAAGGGACGTCCCCTCGTGAAACCCGCTTCACTCGCCGAGGCGACCGTGTCCGATCTGCTCGGCCAGCTCGATTCCCGGGAGCGATGGGCCGCTTCCCAGGCCAAACGGCTCCTCTTTGAACTCGACAGCACCGAAGTCGTCCGTGCCCTTGATCTCTGGGTGGCGACGCTCGGGGCCGGCGACCCGGGGAGCGAACTCCTCCGGCTTCAAGCTCTTTCCCTCTACGAAGCCCACGAGACACCGCGGCCCGATCTGTTGAAGAGCCTCCTTCGGTCGCCCGATCCGAAAATCCGCGCCTACGCCACACGCACGCTCTCCACCTGGTCGCGCGACGATCGAGTCGCCGCCGCGGACAGCCTGACCTTGCTCGAGACTCTGATCGCTGATCCCGATCCTCTCGTCCGGCTCGAGGGCATCGTCGCCTGCAGCTACGTTGCCGATCCGCGAGCCGCCCTCGTCGCGGCCCGCGCCCTCGACCATGAGTTCAACGACTACCACCGCCACGCCCTCACCAAGACCCTCCATGCCACCAACGCGCTTTGGGCCGCGCAGCTGCAGAAGGGCTTCACCTTCGACCGGGACGAGCACCTTCTCTTCGCTTTGAATCACAGTTGGGTGGAGAACAACCCCGACGACCTCAAGAACCTCAGCGGTGGCGCCGTCGATTACCGGCCCAGAGCCGCCTCCGACGAGGTCGGGACGATCCTGCGCCAGCAGGCGGAAAAATTCAAAGGCGCCCCGAACGCGAGCTTCTCTGGCTGCGAGCCCTCGCCGCCCGAGCCTCGGTCGACGACTTGCCCCTCCTCCTCGAACGCGGCATCAGCCATCCAGCCCTCCTCGCCGCCATCGAAGTGACCGGTGTCCCCGATTCTGCCTCCCTCCTCGCACCACTCTGGGCAAGCGACCAATCCGCGGTGCGAAGAGAGGCAGTGCGTTTGTCAGGATTATGGCAGGCCCGTGCCTACACCGACCGCATCCGCAAGCTTGCCTTCGACGAGAGCGCCGCCCTTCGCGCCACGGCTTTCGAAGCCCTCCTTGCCCTCGATTCCGACGCCGCGGTCGCCCACCAGCTCGAGCGGCTCCGCACCGTCGCGGCACCTAAGGACGCCGCCCCCCTCCTCTCCGCCCTCCTCGCCAAAACCGAGGGACGCAACGCCTTTGAAAAAGCCCTCTCCGCTCCGGACGTTCTCAATGCCACCGCCGCGCGAAACGTTCTCCATGCTCTCAATGCGATCGGGCGCGCCGACGCGAAACTTTCCCCGCTGCTCATGAAGCTGGCCGGACTCAACCCCGCCCTGCCCGCCTACACGAAGGAGTATGTCACCAAGGTCGTAAAAGACGCCCGCACCTACGGCGACCCCGTCGAAGGCAAAAAGATCTACGAGAGCGCCGGCTGCGTCGCCTGCCACCTTCCTGGGGCGGCCCAAAGCAAGATCGGACCTGATCTCAGTGCCATCAGCCGCGGCCTCCCCATCGAGCTCATCGTCACCGAACTCGTCTGGCCAGCCCTCAACGTCAAGGAGGGCTACGAAGCCGCCACCGTGACACTGAAGGACGGAAGCGTTGTGACCGGCTTCAAGCAGACGGAGACGGTGGAGGCGATCGCGATACGCGATCTGGCGACAGGGACCGTGCGGAGCCTGCCCCGAACCGATACCACGGAGGTCAAAATAGGCGGCACCGTGATGCCCGACGGCCTGACCGCCGGGATGGATGAGCGGCAGTTGGCTCACCTCGTGAGCTACCTGATGGGATTGGGGCAGTGAGATGACCTGTGGCGGGCGCTCGGAGGAGCGCCGAGACGGGATGAACGCGCCTGACGGAGCGCCGGCAGGAACCCTATCACTGCCCTTCCGGACGCCGCGACACCGTGCACCTTGGGGGTCCCTCCGGCATTCTCCAAGATTCCCTCCGGGCAAATCGCCCATTTTCCGGCTACAAATGGAACCAACTCTGCTTCACACTCGCTCGGGGCGGAGAAAACACATCCCCCCGCTGATGCGATTGCAATTCCCGAGATCGCCGTTATCCACCAGATAGACGATCGCTTTCGATCCAAAAGAGACCTCCCCAGACACGATGGAACCGACCGAAGATCAACGCCTCGAAATTGAGCGCCTCAAAGGCGACATTCTCGATCATCTCATCCGCGACCAGGCCCACGGAGCCGATTCCGCGACCCGGAACGACTGGTGGCGTGCCGTCTCCCTCACCGTTCGCGGGCGCGTCCTCGAGCGGGCCTACGAGGCCCGCCGATCCGGACGATACCAGGATGTGAAGCGCGCCTACTACCTCTCGCTCGAGTATCTGATGGGGCGACTCCTCGTCAACAACCTCGTCAATCTCCAGATCCTCGATGCCTGCCGCGTTGCCCTCTCCGAGATGGGGCAGGACCTCGAAGACATCGTGCAGGAAAGTCCCGATCTCGGTCTCGGCAACGGCGGCCTCGGCCGCCTCGCGGCCTGTTTCATGGACTCGCTCGCGACCCTCGACCTGCCCGCCGTCGGCTACGGGATCAACTACGAGTTCGGCCTGTTCCGACAGAGGTTCGTCGACGGCCAGCAGGCCGAGTCGCCCGACGAATGGCGCCGCTTCGGAAGCCCCTGGGAGATCTGCCGCCCCGAATACGCGGTCGAGATCCCGCTTTACGGTCACGTCGAGCTGCAGTTCGACGATCTGGGCAACGGACGTCCGGTGTGGACCGGGACCCGCTCCATCCTCGGTGTGCCGTGGGACATCCCGGCAGTCGGCTACGGAGGCAACTCGGTGAACTACCTCCGTCTCTGGGAGAGCAAGGCCTCCCGCGATTTCGATCTCGATGTCTTCAACCGCGGCGGCTATGTGGAGGCGGTGCGCGAGAAATCGCTCAGCGAGTCCGTCTCCAAAGTGCTTTATCCAAACGATTCAACCGAGGCCGGCAAGGAGCTGCGCCTCGTGCAGCAGTATTTCTTCGTCACCTGCTCGCTGCGCGACATCGTGCGACGCCACCTCGCCGCCGGCAACTCGTGGGAGAGCCTGCCCGACCGGGCCGCAATCCAGCTCAACGACACCCACCCGGCCATTGCCGTGGCCGAGTTGATGCGCCTCCTCGTCGACGACGAGAATCTTGCCTGGGACGATGCTTGGGCGATCTGCCAGAAGACCTTCGCCTACACGAACCACACCCTGCTCCCCGAAGCGCTCGAGAAATGGAGCGTGCCGCTTTTTGAAAAAGTCCTGCCACGCCACCTTCAGATCATCTACGAGATCAATCGCCGTTTCCTCGAGGATCACGTCGCCAAGCAGTGGCCCGGCGACATCGGCAAACTCGCCGAGATGTCCATCATTCAAGAGGGCGCGCCGAAGATGATCCGCATGGCCTATCTCTCCGTCGTCGGCAGCCACACCACCAACGGGGTCGCCGCCCTCCACACCGACCTGCTGAAACGCTATCTCTTCAAGAATTTCTACGAACTTTTCCCCGGGCGTTTCCAGAACAAAACCAATGGGATCACTCCGCGCCGCTGGCTCAAGGCCTGCAACGAGGGACTTTCCGCCCTGATCGACCGCTCCATCGGCGCCGACTGGCCGGCCAATCTCGACAAGCTCCGCGGACTTGAGGCCTTCGCCGATGATCCAACCTTCCAAGCCGAGTTCATGTCCGTGAAGCTTCGGAACAAAGAGCGCCTCGCCCGCCTCATTGCGGACCGCTGCGGGATCACCGTCGATCCCACCGCCCTTTTCGACGTGCAGATCAAGCGACTCCACGAATACAAGCGCCAGCACCTCAACCTGCTGAACATCCTCACCCAATACCGCCGCCTCCTTCAGAATCCCGACCTCGACCTCGTTCCGCGGGTCTACGTCTTCGGGGCCAAGGCCGCGCCCGGCTACCTGCTGGCGAAACAGATCATTCATGCGATCAATGCGATCGGACACGTCATCAACCACGACGAACGCATCGGCGGCAAGATCAAGGTAGCCTTCATCCCGAACTACGGTGTCAGCGCCGCCGAGGTCATCATCCCCGCGGCCGATCTTTCCGAGCAGATCTCCACCGCCGGCAAGGAAGCCTCGGGCACCGGCAACATGAAACTCGCCCTCAACGGAGCCCTCACCATCGGCACCCTCGACGGCGCCAATGTCGAGATCGGCGAAGAGGTGGGCGAGGAGAACATCTTCATCTTCGGGCTCACCGTCGAGGAGGTCGAGGGGCTCTGGGCGAACGGCTACAATCCCTACGACCTCTATTGGGCCGATCCGGAATTAAAGGACGTGATCGACTGGCTCACCTCGACGGCCTTCGCACCCAAGGGCTCCTTCGACATGATCCGCGGCAGCCTCCTTGATGGGGGCGACCCCTACCTCTGCCTCGCCGATTACCGCGCCTATGTCGATGCCCAGGCGAAGGTCGATGAGGCCTATCGCGATCCGGCTCGCTGGGCGAAAATGGCGATCCTCAACACCGCCCGTGTCGGCAAGTTCTCGAGTGATCGCACCATCCGCGAGTATGCCGAGGAGATTTGGAGGTTGTCACCGGTGCGGGCCTAGGCGATCGAATGTCGCCCATGGACGACGAGATCGCCGCCAAGCACGTGTTGCTCGACTTCGAACTGATCACCCTGATCGCGCTCGCGATCGGGGTCGCCTTTTACGCCCTCGTGCGGCGAATGAAACGGCACCGTTCGGGATTGGAGGAGCCTCCCGGAGACTTCGATGGATTCGACCTTATCCTGATGTTTTTTCCTGCCTTGCTTTTTCTCATCAATCCCATCGCCGAGGCAGTCTTCGCGGGGAAGGAGGAAACGGGCACCCCGGCCACCGTTCCTGATTCCTCTCCGGCCCTCTCGGTCCTGATGAACCTCGGCTATTTCACCTTCGTCGGGGTGATGACCTACGGCCTCATCGAATGGGTGCGACACCGGAGCGTTTCCGATCTCTTCGGGCTGCGCCGACTCCACCCCGCCAGGGTCATCGTGCTCTCGATCATCGGAGGCGTTTTTTCACTGCTGCTTTGCGGTTGGATCGTCGGGGATTTCGCGAACCGTTACCTCGAAAGCCTTTTCGGCGAACTCGACCTCCAGGAACCGGTGAAGATGCTGCGAGAGTCGGAATCCCCCGCGCACCTCCTCCTTGCGGTCTTGATGGCCTGCATTGCCGCCCCCTTCGTCGAGGAACTCCTCTTCCGCGGCTACATGTATCACACCCTGCGGGAGCTCACCCACCCCGTCTTTTCCGCCGTCATCATCGCCGCCCTTTTCGCGGTGGTGCACGGGAATCTTCCGGCACTGCTCCCGCTCTGGGTTTTTTCCCTGCTCCTCACGATCGCCTACGAGGCTACGCGATGCCTTTGGGTGCCCATCGGTATGCACGCCTTTTTCAACGCGGCCAACATCGTCCTGATGCTGACCGACACTGGTGATTGAAGGGGATCACTTCCGGAACTCAACCCAATCGACGTTCATCAGGCCACCCTTGCCGGGATTGACGAAGACGAGGCAAACGTCGGCGCGGCCTGGGGACTTTGTCAGGATCGTCTCGAAGTCTTGGAACTGGTCCCATCCACCCGTCTTTGGCACAACCACTGATCCGAGGAGCGGCCCGTCGGGCGCGCCGGAGCGGAATTCGATGGTGCCACCGGATCCACCGGAGGAGGCGCGCACCTTCACCTTGCCGACCTCGGCGAGATTGATCGACTTGAACCGCGCGACATGGCCGTGGGCGGTCGAACCGATCACCTTCCCCTGCTTCTTCGGGCCATCGAGGGCGTCGGCCTGCTCGGCCTCAAGCCTGCGGGTGCGGAGCTTGACTGTGGCCTTGCCCGCAAGCGAGCCGGCCGGGGCCCTGCCAAGATCGGTGAAGGTCGCCTCGACGAGACCGGTGGCAAGCTTGCCATCCTTCGGCGCGGTGATCTGCCCCTCGAGACCGCGGGCCACCGTCGGCGTGGTCTGACCGTCGGCGAGCGAATAGATCCACTTCACCATCATGTGCACCTCGTCGGCGGTATGCTGCGGGTGCGGCAACATCGGAATCGGACCCCACACGTTCGCCGAGCCCTTGATGACCCGGTCAACCGAAAGCTCCACCGCACCGGGATGGCCCTTGTATTTCTTCGCGATGTCCATCAGGGTCGGACCGACGAGTTTTTGGTCGACCGAATGGCAGTTGAAGCAATCCGATTGCTTCATGCGCGAAAGCCCGGGATCGACGTCGCTGAGCTTCCCATCCGCCGCGGCCCAGGAGGAACTGACGAGCGTCCGCACGGAGAACTCGGCCTCGCGTCCCTTCGAGGCACCGTCCTCGGCATCGCTCACCTCAAGACGGAAATTCACGGGTTCGCCCGGAGTGAAGAAGTCCCCTTCCTGCGGCGAGACGAATTTCACCACCGGCACCGAGTTGCCCACCGTCACGGGCACGATTGCTTTCCCGACGCCACCCTTGTCATCTCTGACGACCAGCTCGACCCGGAAATCGCCGGGATCCTTCATCATCACCTTGGCCTCCTCGCCCTCGGCGATGACTTGGTCGCCGACCCGCCATTCGTAGGTGACGGCATCGCCTTCGTGATCTTTCGAGCCCTCCGCGGAAAGGTTCAGCTCGAGCGGCTGGGGTCCGGCCGTCGGAGTAACGGTGGCTTTCGTCACCGGGGCGAGATTGCCTCGCTGGTAGCTGATGCGCACGAGCCGCGAATCGGCGTTCGCCCCCCAGGTCTCGCCGTAGTCCATGAGGTAGAGCGCTCCATCCTTGCCGAAGAAGAAGTCGACGGGACGCTTGATCTGGAATCGACCACTGCCGTCGTCGTCGCCCTGGGCGACCCGCGCCGCCGCAGTGAAGGGCAGGATTTCCTTCAGATTCCCCACCTCGTCGAGGCGCGCCCAGTGGATGAAGGGCCGCTGCCAGTCGTAAAAGAGGACCATGCCATCGAAATACTCGGGAAGACCGCCGGTCTTTTCGAAGGCGGAATCATAGTGGAAGACAGGCCCCCCGCAGGCGGTCCGCCCGCCCTTGCCGAGGATGGGGAACTCGGGCGAATCGGCCCCGGGATAAAAGACGAAAGGTGCCTGCACCGGCGGCAGCTCGGCGAGACCGGTGTTGTTGGGGCTTTTGTTAGAGAGCTTCGACTTGTCGTAGACCGCCCCGGGCACTTTCGCGGCGAAATCGTAGTCGATGTAGACGCGGTTGCCGCGCGAGTAAGGCCAGCCATAGTTCCCCGGACCACGGAGCTGGTTCACGGTGTCGTAGCCACGCGGCCCCCGCTCTTCCCGGTCGCCGCCGGCATCGGGACCGACGTCACCGACATAGACGTAGCCGCTCTTCGGATCGATGTTGAAACGCCAGGGGTTGCGGAAGCCCATCGCGAAGATTTCCGGACGGGTCTTGGCCGTGCCTTCGGGGAAGAGGTTGCCCTTCGGTATCGTGTAGCCTCCCTCAGGCGTCGGCCGGATGCGGAGGATCTTGCCGCGCAGGTCGTTCGTGTTGGCCGAGGATTTCTGGGCATCCCAAGGCCCGCGATCGGGACGCTCGTCGATCGGAGCATATCCCTCGGAGTCGTTGAAGGGGTTCGTGTTGTCGCCGGTCGAAATGTAGAGGCATCCCTCTGGACCAAAACGGAGCGCGCCGGCGTGGTGACAGCACTGTTCGCGCTGCTCGGGCCAACTGAGGAGATCCTTCCGCGAGGCCATATCGAGCTTGCCGTCCCTCAAAGTGAAGCGGCTGATATATTGGCCGTCGTAGTCCGTCGGCGAGTGCATGAAGTAGATCCACGAATTCTTGGCGAATTCAGGATCGAGGGCCATGCCAAGGAGACCGTTTTCCTGCGCGGTCGTCACGTTGACCTGACCGATCTCGGAGACGAGTTTTGTCTTCGAATCAAAAACCTTCACCTTTCCGGCGATCTCGTGGAAAAAGATCCGGCCGTCCGACGCCTCCTGCATCGTCATCGGCTGCGGCAGGCTCTCTGCGAGGACTTCGAAATGGAAACGGTAGTCGGCCGGCGCGATCTCCTCGGCGGAGACGGGCAGGGCGAGCAAAGTCAGTGCGGCAAGGAGGTTTCGGGACATGCGGCCCCAAGTGTAGCCGATCCGGACGCCCCGTCCAGTCCCTGGAAGCCCGGGATCACGGGCTCTGGAAGCGCGTGCTTAAAACGAGTTCCCCTCGGTGCCGGAGGGCGCCGAAAAGTGGGCGTGTTGGATCCGCCACTGCCCGTCGACCAAAACCAGAACAAAGGTCGCGCGACCCGGCAGACTCCCCTCGCCCCCCTCAACAGCGAATTCGAAATGACAATCGCCCGCCGCCCAGGCCATGCCGAAGGCCACCTCGACGCGAGGATTTCTCAACGTGAACGAAGCGCGAGAGGACTGCGCCCAATCCCGATCGAGATGGAGCCGGATTTCGTCGGCCCCGAGGCATGATTCATCCAGCCCGGTGCCATAAACCATCGACGTCTCGGCAAAGCAGGCAAGATAATCGTCGGCTCGGCGGCGGGAGTAGCTGGCGGAAAGCCGGTCGATGACTTGGAGGATGGTTTCGTGTTCTGTCTGCATGGCGTGGGGAACGCTTTTTTCGAGGCCGGGGAAACGGGGTCGAGCTCCACTCTTCAGGGTTCGACGTTCTCCTGACTCAAAACCTCGCCAGGGCGCTCCGCGTCGATGATCGCCACCGGCTTGGTCGGGACGCGTCGGCCTTCATCATAACGAATTGCGCCGGTCAACCCCTCCACCTTGGTCCTCCTCTGAATCTCCTCGGCCAGATCGCCTCCGCGGGCCAATCCGTCCATCACCACGCGCGCGGCATCGAACCCGAGCCCACTGAACGCATCGACCTCCGCGCCCTCATAAGTGGCATGGAAAGCAGCGAGAAGCGTTTCGTCAGCCGCGCCCGGGCCTCGCGCTGGGAACGCGTGCGTCGTGTAGAAGACGTTCTTGGCCAATGCATTCCCGGTCCAGGCGGCAGGATTGTCATATCCGTCGCCCCCAACCACCGGCCCAGCGAACCCCGCAGCACGCAACTTGGCGATCACCGTCTGCGCATCGGTCGCCGACTCCGCCGAAAGGAAGATCGCATCGCAGGATTTCGGGTCGGCGGGGAGGCCGGCTTCCGCTCCCCCGAGAAAGGCGATCTGCTCGGCAACCACGCCCCCAGACCCGGTGAAGGCCGCGGCAAAATAGCGGCTCAACAAACGGGTGTAGGTCTTGCTGTCGTCAAACAGAATGGCGACCTTCTTCGCCCCCTTGGTTCGCAACCAATCGGCGGCGGCGGCCGCCTGCACATCGTCGCCAAAGCAGGCGAGGAAGAAGCCTTCACCCACCTCATCCGGCAGAAGGGGCGAAGTGGCGCCGGAGGTGACAAACACCTTCCCCGCCTGACGGGCTTCGCGGCCTGCGGCGAGGGCGAGATCTGTATCCGAAAGCCCGATGAACGCAGCCAGATCGGGATGGGCCGCCAGCGCCGACCGCACCCCGGCGGATACCGCGGCAGGCGAGCTGTCTGCGGGAACGCGGATCAGTTCGACCCTCCGGCCACCGATGCCACCGGCTTGGTTTTGCAGGGCAACCGCAGCGCGGGCGCCCTGCCACGAAGGCTCATCGAGCGCACGCTGCGCTCCTGCATCACAAAAGACGGCCCCGATTTTCAACGGCTCGGCAGAAGTGGCAGAGACGGCGAGACCGAAGAGGAGAAACCAAAGAATTTTCATCGCGAATGACGGACGGGGAAGAACATCGGGAGCGGACCGACCAAGCGCTGGGACACCCCTCGGGACCGTTCAGGACGCGGCCGAGCCTACGAGACACGGCCACGAATTCAAGTTTGGAATCCTCTCCCGCAAAGGCAGGCTGTGGGTATCATAGGACCTGGCAACGATCGCCGAACCGGTTCCGGACCGCTGGCAAAACCTCCCAAGATCGCCCTCAAGCGACCGAAGCAGGGGTTTGTCAGATGTAGTTGCTCTGCAGCATCTCCGCGACCCCCGCATCCAACTGCTCCCGGCGGCGCACCGCCTCGAAGCGGTTCAGGAGATCCTCGGGGCGCACTCGAGCCCGCTCGGCTCCCTGGAGGTCGTGCAGGACCTGTCCGCGGTGCATCATGATGATGCGATCGCCGAGATGGACCGCCTGCTGCATCGAATGCGTCACCATCAGGGTGGTGAGATGGTCGCGCTGGATGATCTCGTGGGTGAGCCGGATGACCTGATCGGCGCTCTTGGGATCCAATGCCGCGGTATGCTCGTCGAGCAACAAGAGGTCGGGCTTGAGCCAGGAGGCCATGAGCAGCGTGAGCGCCTGCCGCTGGCCGCCGGACAGGCTGCCGATGGCGTTGTCGATGCGGTCCTCCAAACCCATGTTCAGGGATCGGATCCGGTCGCGAATCTGTTGGCGGAGCTTTGGATTCAGCGCCCAACCGAGCCCGCGGGGCTGACCGCGGCGAGCGGCCAGGGCGAGATTCTCGGCGATGGTCATGGACGGGGCGGTGCCGCTGAAGGGATTTTGGAAAACCCGCCCGATGAGACGCGCCCGACGATGTTCCGGGAGCTTCGTGATGTTCTGGTTTGCCAACGTGATCCCGCCGGAATCCACCAGAAAGGTGCCGGCCACGGCGTTGAGAAGGGTCGATTTTCCGCTGCCGTTGGTGCCGATGATGATCAGGAAAGAGCCGCGTTCCAGCGTGAGCGTCACGCCGCGCAGGGCCCGCACTTCATTCGGGGTGCCCGGGTTGAAGGTTTTGACGAGATTCCGGAGTTCGAGCATGGCGTCAGATGGCGGAGGGTTTGACCGCAGGACGTAGCTTCCGCAGCATGGCGGGCGTGACAAGGGCGGCGAAGACGAACAGCGCGGTGATCAGCTTGAGATCGTTGGGATTGAGACCCCAGCGGAGCGCAATCGCCACGAGCAGGCGGAAGAGGACCGAACCCATGACCGCGCCCGTGATGAGCAGGCCGATTTTCTTCGATCCGACGAGGGCCTCGCCAATGATGACACTGGCCAAGCCCCACACCACCATGCCGATGCCCATCTGCACGTCGGCAAATCCCTGATACTGGGCCAACAGGGCGCCGGAGAGGGCGATAAGTCCGTTGGAGAGCGCGAGCCCGAGGATGATGATGAAATCCACGCTGACTCCGAGCGCGCAGATCATCTGGGGATTGTCCCCGGTCGCTCGCATCGACGTCCCCAGATTGGTTCGGAAAAACAGGTAGAGGGCGAGTCCAACGGCCAACACAACGAGAAAAACTCCGGCGAACATCGAGGCGTCGCGGACGCCCACGGTCCATCCGGCCAGCAGGAATTCGGACTTGTCTCCTCCGGGAAACGCCGACACAAAGGATTCGGCCTGGTCCGCGAGAGTGGTCTCGTTCAGCAGGGGAATATTGCTCTTTCCCATCACGTGAAGGTTCACGGAATAGAGTGCGGTCATCACGAGAATGCCGCTCAGAAGGCCGTTGATCTTGAACTTGGTGTGCAACACGCCGGTCAGCGTTCCCGCAATCACCCCGGCAAGAAAGCCGGCCAGCGTGGCCGCAAGAGGCGACCATTGATGAACGAGGAGGATGGACGCGACCGCCGCCCCGAGGGTGACGGAGCCGTCGGCGGTGATGTCGGGGAAATTGAAGATGCGGAAGCTGAGATAGACCCCCAGCGCCAACAAGGCGAGGATCAGTCCGATCGTGGCAGCACCGATGAGAAGTGTCATGGCAGAGAGTCAAGGTTGGGTTGCGTGCACCAAGTCGCGCAGCGGACCGAACCAGCAGGCCCCGCGCATGAAATCCGTTTCGCCCACCCCTTCGAAGTCCCGCTGGTCGGCGAGCAGGTGCATCACCGTTTCGGCTGAGGAGGATCCTAACAAAGGCCCCACGGTCTCCGCGAGATCGACCCGCCCCTTCGGCAGGGGACGGTAGGGGAACACGGCGGCGTGAAAGTGTCCGAGCGCGGAGGTTCCAGCCCCGATGCGTCGAAGAAAGGGAAGGCTCTCCGGCATGGGTGATTTCCCCGCAAATCCGACGATCAGGGCGACCTGCCGTTCGTTGGCGCGCTCCGTGGTGAAGCTCATCCAGTCCCTCACTTCGGGAAACACCAGAGGGGATCGGCCCGAGGTCTCGTCGGGTGAGCGCAGCAGGGTGCCGCCCACCAATC
>Ga0172373_10001230_pt1 | contig 41707 bp, 27 predicted proteins | sample Lak10m_2_FD_114546 | JGI IMG/M metagenome (GOLD analysis project Ga0172373, IMG submission 114546) | Freshwater microbial communities from Kabuno Bay, South-Kivu, Congo - kab_092012_10m | ecosystem: Environmental > Aquatic > Freshwater > Lake | place: Democratic Republic of the Congo... | reverse complement strand
AGCTTGTTCAGGATTCTCTGCCGTTGGCAAAAACAGGCTGATTTTTTGTCAGTTTTTGCGTTTTTGAAGGCGCATAGCCGGTGCTACGTAACTGAAAAAAGGTGAAAAATGGCGAAAAATAAGACGTTTTTGACTCGGCGAGAGAATCCTGAACAAGCTCTTAGAGCGACAGGTGGCTGTTGACTATGCCGGTCAGTAGTTTGGCGTTCAGGCCAGTTTTAGGGGTGTCATCCAGTTGTTTTACCCACCTGATACCATTTACAGCGTTAGTCAGCAGTATCTCGTCTGCCTGCAAAAGGCCGGCAAAGGTACATGGTTTTTCTGTGACTGAAATGCCGGATTTGTGCAGAGTTTCTCTGAGAAATCGCAGAAAAACACCGTGAACCTGTCCCTCACCTTCGGGTGGAGTGAAATATTGGCCGTCTGTTGCCCAGATGACACTCGAATTGCTGCTTTCACAAATATTTCCCCGCGAATTGAGCAGCAATACATCGTCCAGATTGCGTTCCCGGGCTTCCTGTGCTGCTTGTACATAGCAGATGGCGCTGAGCGACTTGATTCCGGAGTAGTAGTCAACAGGCACCTGTATTTTTCTGCTCAGCCCGACAGCCAGTCCGGTTTCGTGAAAAGGGAAAAAAGCGTCGGGAGACGGAGTTGCTGAAATCATGAAAAGTCCTTCCGTATGGTCGGGCAGATAGAATCCACCCGTTTTTCGCCATACCATGAGCCTGATCCGCGCGTTTCCGGAGGCTGTTTTCATTATTTCACCCAGCAGCTCATCCGGGCCTGTACCAGCGGACAGCGTGATTGACAGCTTTTCGAGGCCATTCATCAGTCGTCTATAATGAAAATCCCACAGGGGTACTGCACCGTTGAACATGCGGATTGACTCGAAGACACCATCTCCGTACATGCATGCGCGTGCGTAGTGCGCGAGCGGGTCGGGGAGATACGTGTGAAGCACCCCGTTCAGATTAATGCGTGTTGAGTCTGAAGAATACATCATTTGCCCCTGCCCTGCGCCAGTACAAGTACCGTGTAGAACATGATCTTGAAATCGAGTGCCAGCGACATATTTTCGATGTAGAGCAGGTCAAAGCGAAGTCGCTGAAGCATTTCCTCCACATTGGAGGCATAACCGTATTTCACTTGTCCCCAGGAGGTGATACCTGGTCGTACCTTGAGCAATTGTTTGTAGTGTGGATTGTGCATGGAGATTTGTTCGATAAAGTGTTCCCGCTCGGGTCGCGGTCCAACTAGTGACATATCTCCCCGGAGAACATTCCAGAAGTTGGGAATTTCGTCGAGCCTCCATTTGCGCATGACTGCCCCCCAGGGAGTGCACCGCGGATCGCCTTCTTTAGAGAGCTGCGGGCCGTCTTTTTCAGCATTCACATACATGGATCTGAACTTGAAAATGACGAAGGGTTTTCCATTGAGTCCAATACGTTCCTGTCGGAAGAATATGGGCCCCGGTGAAGACATCCTGACCCGGAAGGCTACATATAATAGTAATGGTGAGAGGAGTAGCAGTGCCAGTGCGCTGGCCAATACATCGAGCATCCGTTTGATGGTCCTTTGCCAGCGAGGCATCAGTTCCTGTTTGATTTCTATGAGTACAGCGCCATACACGTGATTCATCTTCACCGAACCCAGCAGGATATCGTACATATCAGGAATGATTTTCACGAGTACCCGTTCGTTGTAGTCGAAAAGGATGTTGAGAATTTCGCGCAGTCTGTTGTGGTCGGATGTTTCGATGGCGATGATGACTTCCTCAACCTCGTTTTCTTCAATAATTCTGCCGAGATCTTCCAGTTTTCCGAGTCGGGGCAGATGATCTTTCAGCGCCTGCGTCCGGCTGTTGGTATCAACAAAACCCAGAAACTTGTTTCCGAGTCCCTTTTTCATACTGCTGATATCCAGAAAGAGATCCAGCGCATTCTGATTACCTCCCACCAGCAGCGTGTTGAAGGTTACCCTGCCGGCTTTGAGTCTTCTGCTTGCCCGCGTAAGCAAAATCATTCTTGAAACGGACGTGAGAACAAAATGAATCAGGAAAAGTGCGAAAAAAGACCGGTAATAGGTGCGGTAATCTGTAACGACATCATCGAGTATCAGGCTGAAGAACAGGAAAGTGACACCGATCAGCGAGAGGAAAAACGTGCTGGCAAGCGTATTGAGCCTGGAGATCCTGTATATATCGGTGTACTGATCGAAAATACTGTACAGAAGGACCCAGCCGGTGGGTATAATCAGGATACCCAGACTGAAGTTGGTGTCGTTCAGCACAGACAGATCAACCGGGCTGCCCTCGAGTTGTTTTCTGTACATGAAGAACAGCGCCCAGGCGATCATTGCCATGATGAAATCGGCAATACCGTAATAAAGGGTGTGGCGTTTTCTTGTTAACTTCAGCATAAGTACCAGTCCTGCTTCAGAGGTGCGCGATTCTGATATTATCAATTCTGACAGCCCCCCTGAGTTGCGGATATTTGCCGGTACCGTCCTTGTTCAGACTGGCGCGGAAATAAAGTCTGAACTGTGGCGTCTGTACATCCAGCAGTGTTTCAGTCAGGTTGATGTAGATTTTGTTCCAGTTGGCGGAGGTATTGAACTGATAAACGGCCCGGATAGACTCGCCGCCACCGTTTGGGTAAGCAATGTACATAAAGTAAGGAACATCACATTTGTAGTGCATTTCCACCCATACTTCAGGAGAGCCGGTTACAGGAATATTGATGATTTTTTCCGTGGCGATATCCAGCAGCGGGTGAGCCGTGTCCACCTGCATAAGGATGCATTTGCCGAAAAAAGCGCTGTCGGAGGTGATGGAAAAACCGTTATCGGGGTCGTCATCGCGGTTTTCAATGACGATGTTGGAGCCGCCGTCGAAGTCGCCCCTGCCAATGCCAAACGGAAAAACAGTGCGCTGGTCGTAGGTAGTGGAGGGCTGCACGACTGTGGTCTGGGCAGGCGTGAGCGTCAGATCATTGGCGTCCCACCGGGTCAGATTGGGGTAAATATTGGGAGAAGTGGCAATGCCATTTTCCTTGACACCCGGGAACACAATGATATCGCAGGGGCCTTCAGCCAGCACGGGTACTTCGGCCGGGAGCGTGTAGGCACCCAGATATTCACCATTAACATAGAGCCATCCGTCGGTAATCTTGTGCCAGGATGCATTTCCCTGAGCATTCACCACAAATGGTTCAATCCTGATGTAGGACGGAATTTGCTCCGGGGTATCCTTGCACGACGACAAAAGCAGTACGAGTGCAAAATAGCGTATGATAAAGCGGTACATGGTTGGCATTCAGTGTTAATCAGTCCTTTGAGCGGATAAAAATTTCGATGGGTGCACCCTTGAAATTGAACAGCTTCCTGATCTGGTTTTCGAGGAACTGCTTGTAGGAGTCGCGCACATAGTTCGGATTATTGACGAAAAAGGCAAATGCGGGGAAATCGGTGGGCAGTTGCGTAATGTACTTGAACTTCGGGTAGCGACCGTGAACAGAGGGTGGGGGAGTCCGTTCAATGACATCGAGCAGGACTTCATTGAGTACGGATGTTTTGATTCGTCTTTTTCTGTTTTCAACCACTTCCATGGCAGCTTCCACAGCCTGAAAAATGCGTTGTTTTTCGAGTGCAGAGATGAAAATAATCGGGACATCGTTAAACGGAGCCAGTCTGCTTTTGATGATTGCCTCGTAGTCGCGCACCGAGTTGGCCTGTTTGTCTTCAACCAGATCCCACTTGTTCACGAGAACGACAATACCTTTGTGGCGTTTCTGGGCCAGAGAAAGGATAGTAAGGTCCTGACTTTCAATTCCCTGAGTGGCATCCAGTACCAGCAAACATACATCGGCCTCCTCGAGTGCGCGGATAGCGCGCATGACGGAATAGAATTCGAGATCCTCTTCCACTTTGGTTTTCTTTCGGATACCGGCGGTATCAATCAGGATAAACTCCTTGCCAAATTTGTTGTAGTAACTGTGAATGGGATCGCGGGTGGTGCCGGCAATGGGGGTTACAATATTTCTTTCGGTGCCCAGCAGCGCATTGGTCAGCGATGATTTGCCCACATTCGGCCGGCCGACGATGGCGAATTTGGGCAGTTCGGTTTCCAGTTCCGGTTCATTTTCAATATGTTCCGTGACTGTATCGAGCAATTCGCCAGTGCCGCTCCCGCTGATAGAGGCGATGAAATAGGTGTTTTCGAACCCCAGAGACCAGAATTCATTGGCATCCATCATGGAGTTATGATTATCCACCTTGTTAACCACGAGGAAAACGGGCTTGTCCACGCGGCGGAGCCAGCGGGCGATATTGTCGTCGAGGTCGGTGATGCCGGTTTGGGCATCCACCATAAAAATGAGAACAGCCGCCTCCTCAGCGGCGGCTTTCACCTGATTCCGGATAGCCGCTTCGAACACATCATCAGAGGCGTGTACGAAACCTCCGGTGTCCACCACACCGAAGCGTTTGCCGTTCCACTCGCAGAAGCCGTATTTTCGGTCGCGGGTAACGCCCGAGAAATCGTCGGTGATGGCATCACGCCTTCCGACGAGCCGGTTGTAGAGGGTGGATTTGCCGACGTTGGGCCGGCCTATGATTGCAACAATATTACTCATCAGAAGAAAAGAGTTTTAAGGGAAACAGGTATGTTCGTACATTTGCCATTGAGCATTGCGCTGCAAAGGTAGCAAAAGCAGCGCTTTCAGCATCCAAACATGAGACCACACCATGAATAATATAGTGTATAAAGACCGGCATGTAACGGTTTTTCAGAGTGCATTGTTTCAGACGAACTCTACCGTGGTGGAAATGGAGGATCTGGTACTGGTGGTGGATCCGGCCTGGCTTCCCGATGAAGTGATGGCAATATCTAATTATGTTGATAAAATAAGGTGTAAAAGGGAGCTTTTTCTGGTATTTACCCATTCCGATTACGATCATATCATTGGCTGCGGGGCATTTCGCCCCGACAAGGTGTTTATGTCAAAAGCGATGGCCGAGAATCCGGAAAAAGAATTGCGGCTGGAGGAAGTACTTGAGTTTGATGACAAATATTATATCAATCGTCCGTATCCGGTAGTTTATCCGCAGCCCGATTTTACCATTTTCAGAGACGCGGCACAGTACCGGCATCATAGTACGAAGATGACATTCTACCTCACTCCCGGTCATACGGCCGACAGCATGATGGTGGTAGTATGGCAGATTGGACTCTGCATTGCCGGCGACTACCTGTCTGACGTCGAGTTCCCGGCGATTACCCACAGCAGTGTGGAATATGAGGCTTCGATGAACAAACTGCTTGCTATTCACGACCGGAACTGGTTCACGCGACTGGTTCCCGGTCATGGTAATTTGTCGCTCAGCATCAACGACTGGCTGCAGCGGAGAACGGATAGCCTTTCCTATATTTATGCAGTGAGAGAGTACATTACCACAGGTGTGGCGATGGATGAGGTTGCTTTGTGGAGCAGGTACCACTTCCCTTTGAGTCAGAAGAAAGTACACACGGAGAATATTGAACTCATGAGGAGAGAGTATGAGCAGGGATTATGGACATGGAGACCGGCTGAAAGTACCGGGACAAATACGGAGTTGACTGAGCAGGATGATCAGGAGTGACTCAAAACGACCCGAAATACCTCGGTTTATTATTTTGATATTGGCGCAAATGAGAGCCTTATAAAGAATATAATTCCGCTTCGCAGCATTAGTAAAATCTGGTTGTGTCGAAATTGGTTAAGGTCGCATAAAATTGTGATATTAAAAATAACATTTTTTTACCTTCACGCCGGATAAATGTAACTTTGTCTGCCCGAACAGAGATTGAGACAGCGGTCAGGGACGGGATTCCCGCACTTGTTACTGCTGACGAGATAGCCCCTGAATCAATTGGAAGTACCGGATCTAAACATACTAAACGTTGTTTCATGAACAAAAATCTACTTTTATTCATTCTGTTTGCAATGCTTGGACAGGCGTCCTTGTATGCACAGGAAGGGAACCCGTGTGGTACACCGCCACCGCCAGGGGGAGAATCCTGCAACGCTTCCTGCGTTTACTGCGACTTCGACGGGTACATGGGTACCAACAACGGTTCTCCTTCGGGCGGCAACACGGTTTGCGGTCAGATCTCGCTCCACAACGACCAGTGGTTCGGCTTCATTCCGCAGACCTCCTCCATTACCATGGACATTATTACGTCCAATTGCCAGAATGGAGATGGTCTTCAGGTAGCATTTTTCGACGACTGCACGGACGCGGACGCTTTTACCTGCAATCCCGGATGCGGGGGTTGTGGAAACCAGACATTCTCCCTGTCCTGGTCCGACTTTACTCCCGGCCAGACATACTGGCTTATGATTGACGGATGGGTTGGTGATGTTTGTAATTTCGAGATTAGTATTTCGAACGGAAGTATTGCTCCTCCGGCGCCAGATCCTGCCGGGCAACCGATGGGGCCCACCGTGGTGTGCCCGGGTGCAGTAGCCGTTTATACGGTGGACGAGTCCTTTGGTGCAGGTTACTATCAGTGGACTGCTCCTCCAGGATCCAGAATCAATGGTGGTGGCAATACGGCCAGCATCAACGCTCCTGAAGGTGCAACCATTACTGTAACATTTGGAAACTCCGGTGGCAACGTGTGTGTACAAACGGGTAACTCCTGTAACCCGACTACAGGATACAACTGCCTGCCAGTGGTAAACCAGCCTATTCCTCCGACTATCAAGCCGGATATTGTAATCTGTAATGAGGATCTGCCTTTTACCTGGGACGAGCAGCCCTATCAGGTGCTGACTTCTTCAGGAACTTTTAACCTTACCTCAACTCCGTACGACTCCTATCTGGGTTGCGACAGTGTTATCAGGCAAAAGGTAATTGTAAAGCCCTTGCTGACAACCAATCTGGGCACCAGATTCATTTGTGAGGGTGACTGTTTTACATTCGCTGGAGATCAGTACTGTGACCCCGGCCCTCAATCGGTTGTACTCGAGTCGTACCAAAACTGCGACAGTCTGGTGAGTTTTGCGGTCTCCGTACTTTCCCCAAATGCAGAAATATCGGGTAATATGCCTATTACCTGCGCTACACAGGGAGGCCTGACACTTTCTGCTACCAACTTTACAGGGGGGTCGTCGTTCCTTTGGCTGAACTCGAACGATATGATCCTGGGCGGTGCTCCTACTGTGAACATCAACCTCACGGGTACATACCGGCTCGTCGTAACTGCCCAGGGCGGTGGTGTGGTTTGTCGTGATACTGCCGAAGTGGTGGTAGTGGGAAATACTGTAGCTCCGGGAGCTACAGCTACGCACACCAATATCAATTGTATCAGCACTACAGCCACCCTCACGGGCACTTCACAAACACAGGGTGTTACCTACCAGTGGAGTGGTCCCGGTATCAATCCGACCAACCAGTTTCAGCAAAACCCTGTTGTCAATCAGCCCGGTGTGTATGTGCTGACAGTTACCAATCCGGTCAACTCCTGTACATCCTCTGCTTCTGTTACTGTGCTGGCCGACAATATTCCGCCCGGAGCCACTGCCACGGGAGGACTTATCACCTGCGTTCAGTCATCAGTAACCATTGATGGTGCAACCAATGTGCCCAATGCTTCCTGGAACTGGGCCGGTCCCGGTATTGACCAGAACAATATGAATGTCGAAAACCCGGTGGTGACGCTGTCAGGTAATTATGACGTTACGGTAACAAATCCTGTCAACGGATGTACCAATACGGCATCGGCGATTGTCAGTGTAAATACGAATATTCCGGTTGCATCTGCGGGCCCCAATGATACACTCACCTGTACAGAACCGAGTATCCTGCTGCAGGGCGGTGGAAGTACCGCTCCCGACCCCATGATTGTTTTGTGGGCCGGTCCGAACGGGTTCAATGCCTCAGTTCTCAATCCGCCTGTTGATACGCAGGGCACCTATATCCTGACCATCACCAACCAGCTCAATGGTTGTGTCAAACGTGACACTGTTGATATCTTGTCGAACCAGCAATTGCCAAATGCATCAGCCGGAGCCGACTCAACCATCACTTGTGCTCAACCGGGTATTAATCTTATTGGCTCCGGTTCAAGTTCGGGTGCCAATTACACTGCCCTCTGGACTGGCCCCGGTATCACCCCGCTGAATCAGAATTTGTACAATCCGGAGGTGTTTGATCCGGGTACCTATTCGATTCGTATTACAAATATTACCAGCGGATGTACCTCTACAGATACGGTTCTTGTGGATATCAACACCGCTGCGCCCACGGCTGGTGCCGGTGCGGATCAATTGCTTACCTGTACCAATGTAAACGGTGTAACACTCTCAGGATCAGGCACACCCTCCAACATTCTGTACCACTGGTCAGGCCCGGGTATTGGTTCCAATAACGAAAATCTGCAAAATCCTACGGTGACCCAGCCTGGCACCTACATACTGGTTGTAACCAACCCTGTAAATGGCTGTACGGCTGCTGATCAGGCAATTGTTACACAGGATGCCAATGTGCCAACAGCCAACGGAGGTACTGATATGATATTGAACTGTACTGTTAACACGGTGAATTTCGATGGCTCATCCTCTACCAGCGGTACTGATATTACCTACACATGGTCTGGTCCGGGTATTTCAGGGTCAAATATCACAGCACAGAGCCCTTCCGGAATTTCCGTTCCCGGCACATACAATCTTACTGTGACCAACACGTCAAACAATTGCCAGAACACTGACATTGTGGTTGTATTGCTTGATGTACAGACACCTGTTGCCAATGCTGGCAGTGATCTGACCCTCAACTGCTACAACAATGCCACTGATACGATTGATGCGGGCGGTTCCAGTTTCGGTTCTATTTACACTTATCACTGGAGTGGTCCGGGCATTGTTCCGGGCGTCAACGACAATCTGCAGAATCCGGTAATCAATAACCAGCCGGGTGTTTATAACCTGACGGTAACGAATACCAACAATACCTGTACTTCTGTGGATCAGGTGGTAATAGTATCCAATCTGACAGCACCAACCGCTGATGCCGGTACCGACAAGATTATTGACTGCGTTACAATATCTACCGGAATAGGCGGTGCTTCTTCCAGTGGCAGTAACTTCAGCTATCTCTGGACAGGTCCGGGTATTACTCCAGCCAACTCGACACTGGCTAACCCCGTGGTTTCCGTTCCCGGAACGTACTCTATCGTTGTCACTAACAGTATCAATGGCTGTACTGCTTCCAACACTTCTGTTGTCAATACCAACGCTGTCTATCCAACTGCACTGGCAGGTAACGATGGCCGACTCACCTGCGCTGTAACCACCTATACACTGGATGGCTCTGCATCATCCAATGGAACAGGATTTACTGCGCTCTGGGCAGGCCCCGGTATCAATGCCGGAAACCAGGGACAACTTTCACCTGTAGTTTCTGCCCCGGGTACTTATTTCCTGACTATTACAGATCAGTCCAACTTCTGTCAGAGGACTGATACGGTAGTGGTATCTCAGGATATCACTAACCCTGTTGCTTCATCCGGCCCGGATCGTCACCTTGACTGCCAGACTACAACGGTAACATTGAATGGCTCCGCATCCAGTTCAGGTGCTTTCTTCACATATGACTGGGCAGGAGTCGGTATCTCACCGGTCAATCAGACGCTGAAATCCCCTTCTGTGACAGTACCCGGCACGTACAACCTGACAGTCACTAATAACGACAACGGATGTACTGCTGTTGACAACGTGGTGGTTACGCAAGATATCGCTACTCCCGCAGCCAATGCAGGTAATACACTGACCATCACCTGTGCCAGTCCGACCATAACGATCAACGGATCTGGCAGCAGTTCGGGTCCCTTGTTTGGTTATATATGGCAAGGCCCTGGTATCAATTCCAATAATTTCGACGACAATAGTCCGGTCGTGGCTGATTCAGGCCTGTACATCATCATTGTGACTAACACGCAGAACTTCTGTACATCCACAGCTTCTGTGTTCATTGATATGGACAAACAGGCACCGCTCACGCTTGCCGGACCGGACCAATTGCTTACTTGTGCCATTACCAATGTTCAGCTGGATGCTACGCAATCGCAGGGTATCGGAACTGTGTCTTACAAGTGGACTGGTCCTGGTATTACACCCGGTATTTCCACCCTGGCCAATCCGACTGTTTCTGTACCTGGAACGTATAATGTGGTAGTCACCGACAGCCACAACGGCTGTACTGCATCTGATTTCGCCATTGTAGATCAGAATATCATCTATCCCGTTTCTGTGGCCGGCGCCGATCAGACGATTACCTGCGCCAACGGCGCAACCGGAGTTGTGCTGAACTCAACAGGCTCAAGCACAGGTTCTGGTATTGTATATCAGTGGAGCGGCTCCGGTATTACACCCGTCAATCAGGGTCAGAACAACCCCACAGTTCTGGTACCCGGCAACTACAGCCTGCTCATCACCGATTCGGCCAACGGTTGTACTTCATCCGATGGAGTGGTGGTATTCCTCGACCAAAATCTGCCTGTAGCCAGTGCTGGTGCCGACCGGACAATTACCTGCAGCGTTCTGAATGTAACGCTCGATGCGTCGGCATCTACAACCCCGGGTGGCTCCCTGAATTTCACCTGGGCTGGTCCCGGTATCACACCGGTGAATGTCAATGATGTCAAGCCGGTGGTCAATGTTCCCGGCGTTTACACGGTCACTGCATTAAACATAGTAAACGGATGTTCCGGTTCAGATCAGGTTGTGGTGAACCTCGACAATGTAAGTCCGACCATTGCGGCTACAGCTGATCTGATTACCTGTCAGGATCCTAACGCCACGCTGGCAGTGTCCAGCTCGGCCAACAGTTCTGTTTACAAGTGGGAAGGCCCTGGTATCACACCGCAAAACTCCGATGACGCCAGTCTGCAAATCAGCGAACCCGGTATTTACAGCGTAACAGTCACGGCGCCCAACGGATGTACTTCCACTACCCAGATTGAAGTGCTGCAGGATGCCAATGTTCCCGATGGTATCGCTGAGGGGGTTATCCTCAACTGCTATAATGGCGGAACAGGTGAAATTTCAGGTACTGTTCTGTCTCCTGCAGGTTCTACTTTTAACTGGACAGGCCCCGGTATTGGTACGCAAACTACCAATATTGTTTCCGTTAACCAGGCGGGTACTTACAGTTTCAACATGACTACTGCAACAGGCTGCAAGAAGACGCTGACAGTACAGGTGACTGCCAACTTCACCAAGCCCAATATAGCAGCACTCGCAACTGATCAACTTGATTGCAGTACTCCCGAGGTAACCATCAGCGCTGCAGGTACTTCAACGGGCCCCAACTTCACATATCTCTGGACTGCACTGTCAGGTAATATTGTATCAGGTTTCAACACACTTTCACCAGTGGTTGACAAAGCCGGTACCTACAAACTTCGTGTTTTCAATGCTACCAACGGATGCGCCGACAGTATTCTGGTGCCTGTAACGATTGACCCCGCCGTTCCAACAGGATTTAACCTGAACGTCAGGGATATCGTTTGCTTCGGTGATACCGATGGTTCCATCACCATCAACAACGTAATCGGAGGTACTCCGCCATTCAATTTCACGATCAGTTCGGCCAATAACCAGTACACGGGTCTCCGTGCAGGTAATTATGTCATCTCGCTGATTGATGCAAACGGCTGCGAACTCGATACGATTGTAACAATCGAAGAACCGGGTCAGCTGCTTGTTGAACTGGGCGATAATGTAGAAATCGAACTGGGTGAAGAAGCAACGGTCTCCCTGCAGATTGCCAATACCACTCCGCTTGAATCAGTGGTCTGGAACTTTATTCCGGAAAATGCTACCAGAATTGACAGTGTGAAAACACCGCTCGCGTACGTGTCTGGATTCACGTTCAATCCGCTGAACTCTTACAGACACACTGCTACTGTAACTGATGAGAACGGCTGTATTGCCCGCGACGAAGTGCTCGTGGTGGTCAACAAGCCGCGCAACATCTATGTACCCAATGTGTTTAACCCAGCAAGTATTGATGTGGACAACTCGGGTGTACGCATCTACATGGGCCGCGACGTGGCCAGGGTTCAGAAATGGGTGATTTATGACCGCTGGGGAAGCCAGATTCACGAGGTGGATAATATTCTTCCGGGCGACTTCACGCACGGCTGGACCGGCAAGGTTCGCGGTGAAGACGGTCAGATGGGAGTATATGTCTGGTATGCAGTCGTTGAATTCATTGACGGTGAAGTAATAGAATATAAAGGTGATGTGACGCTGGTACGTTAAGCGCCGGTGCTTCCATGCTACTTTTTTACAGGGTCGTTCCGTTCGGAGCGACCCTGTTTTGTTTCCAGAGCAATGCATAGATTACCCCGCTTATTTGCCTTCGACAGAAAATCCCTGACAAGCTCTAACTTTGCAGTATGAAAAACAATCTGCTTGTACTGAGTGACGACTTCAGGCATATACTCGACGCCCTTGAAAAGTCGGATTCCAATCTGTTCGTTACCGGTAAAGCCGGAACAGGAAAGAGTACACTTTTACAGCTTTTCAGGAGTACTTCCAGAAAGAAACTGGCTGTGCTGGCACCAACCGGAATTGCAGCTCTCAATGTACAGGGACAAACAATTCACTCATTTTTCGGATTCCCTCCCAGAGTAATTACTCCTTCCGAGGCATCCAGGCGCGTAAGCCGGAAGGATCTGCTCAGAATGTATAAAAATCTGGAAGTGCTGATTATTGACGAGATTTCCATGGTTCGGGCCGATATGCTGGACGGGATAGACAGTTTCCTGCGCGTAAACAGAGAGAATTTCAGGCCTTTTGGCGGTGTTCAGGTTGTTTTTATAGGCGATATGTTTCAATTACCCCCGGTGGTCACCAAAGATCCACTCGAGTCAGCCTATTTTCGCGACTACTACGATTCCCCTTATTTCTTTTCAGCCAGAATATTCAACGACCCTGATTTTCAACAGGAAACACATGAGCTGAGAAAGGTGTACAGACAGGAGTCGCGGCATTTTCTCCGACTGCTGGAGGCTGTGAGGCTGAACAAGGCCGATCACGATGATCTGGCCGATCTGAATGAGCGATATGTTCCGGATCACGCAGATACCAGTGGATATATCACCCTGACTGCCCGAAATGCCACTGCCGACCGGATCAATCTGCGTGAACTGCAGCAAATCACTGAACCTGAATTTTCATACAGTGCCACCATCTCGGGTACCTTCGATCCCAATCTGTATCCCACCGAATTTGAACTTCGCCTGCGCAAGGGCGCGCAGGTGATGTTCGTCAGAAACGATGTGGAGGAGCGCCAGTTTGTGAACGGTTCAATCGGCAAGGTTACGCACCTCGACAGCGAGACGATTGTGGTAGAAACGGAGGAACAGGGCCTGAAACGGAAAATTGAAGTGGCAAAGTCCGAGTGGGAAATAATGCGCTATAAATCGGGTGCTACCGGAAGTCTCGAAACGGAGGTGGTTGGCTCGTTTTCCCAGTTTCCGCTGAAACTCGCCTGGGCCATTACTATCCATAAAAGTCAGGGTAAAACCTTCGATAAGGCGATAATTGATCTGGCCGGTGGGGCCTTCGAGCACGGACAGCTGTATGTGGCGCTCAGTCGCTGCCGTACACTGGAAGGGATCGTACTCCGTAAACCAATCCGACCCTCCGATGTCATCACTGACGAGCGTGTGGTAGATTTCTATGAGTCTGTGCTGAGATGCTGAAATATTGGATTAAAGCCAGGCAAGAAGCGATTGTTTCCTTTTTTTCGAGAAACCCACAGAGAAACCAGGTTGGCGGATAAAGGGGGTGTTAAAATGAAAAATATCGCAAAAATTTGATTTTCAATATGGTGGTTTTGTGCGCTGTGAACCGTTTTGTTTAACCGCAGAGTTGCGCAGAGGTAACCGCAGAGTTACGCAGAGTATGACGCAGAGTTACGCAGAGTAAAGGTCTTCGCGGTACTCTGCGGTTACCTCTGCGGTACTCTGCGGTTACCTCTGCGGTACTCTGCGGTTACCTCTGCGGTTACCTCTGCGGTACTCTGCGGTTACCTCTGCGGTTACCTCTGCGGTTACCTCTGCGGTTACCTCTGCCGGTTGGAAAGTAATTTTTATATGTATGCTTCTGTTGGTTTAACAGACACATGGAAAGGAAATGGAATTAATAATTACTTAATTCAGCCTTAATTTATACCTCATACAGCCTTTATTACTTTGTATCGAAATTCATCGTATCGCTCACCTTTCACATTCCTCCACTATGAACATCGAAACAATTTTCGAAAACGAAATCACAGCTGAACTGCTGGAAACCGAAGAAATACTTGAAACAAATGAAAACGAAGCTGCTGATGCAGCTGACGATGAAGACGAGTCTCACGATGATGAAGACGAATCTCACGACGATGAGAATGGTGAAAACGGGGACGAAGTTTAACTGTTCAGGTATTTCGGTACTTTCAGTCGCGCTGTTCACCAGATGGCGCGACTTTTTTTATGCCCGTTTTTCCGATATCTCATACCTTGCAGGCGTTTTACTGCAAAATCAGCACTTATATGTACTGGGGACTGGATCTCGGAGGCACCAAAATTGAAGGCGCAATTCTTGAAAGCGCCGAACATCCCGTTGCGCTGCACAGGATGCGTATTCCAACTGAAGCCGATCAGGGCTATGATCATATTATTGGTCAGGTAGCCCGGCTCGTTGATATGATGAAGGAAGCATCCGGCTCAACACCGGTTTCCATCGGTCTGGGGCACCCCGGTGCACTGGATCCCAATACCGGTGTCATCAAAAATGCCAATACAACCGCACTGATTGGTAAACCCTTTAATGTGGACCTGGAGAAAAGACTGGGTATTCCGGTGAAACTGGCCAATGATGCCAATTGTTTCGCAGTGGCCGAAGCGATGCTCGGTGCCGGCAAGGAACTAAAACCCGGGCCCGAAGTGGTTTTCGGTGTTATCATGGGTACCGGCGTGGGCGGCGGACTGGTGGTACGCGGAAAGGTCCTGAATGGCAAACAGGGTATTGCCGGTGAATGGGGACACAATTTCCTCGATGAAAGCGGTGGCAAATGTTACTGCGGAAAAGTCGGCTGCGTGGAAACGGTCATATCGGGTCCGGCAACCGAACGCTATTATACCCACATCAGCGGACAACACCTGCACCTGCAGGATATCGCTCAAAAGGCAGCCTCCGGTGAAGATCGCCATGCTGTGGAAACAATTGACAGGCTGGTTCATTTCTTCGGGAAAGCCATCGCCGTGGTGGTAAATATTGTGGATCCCGACCTTATCGTTATTGGCGGAGGTGTGGGCAATATTGACAGGCTTTATACCGACGGTGTGGAGGAACTGCGGAAACATGTTTTCAACACCCGCGTGGATACGATATTTATGAAACCCCAACTGGGCGACAGTGCCGGTGTTTTCGGAGCAGCATTGCTATAATCGCCTGCCCGGGACAGATTCAATCAGGTTTCTGATGTAATCAGTCGGTGGATTGCCATACAATTCGTCCGGGAAGCCCGTTGCCTCCGTCCGGCCACTCTTCATCACCATCAGCCGGTCGCACATCTGCCTGATGACGCCCAGGTCGTGTGAAATAAACAGCAGAGTGAGCCCAAACTGTTCCTGCAAATCTTTCAGCAGATTGAGTATGGTTGCCTGAACGGATACATCGAGTGCCGAAACCATCTCGTCGCAAATCAGGAAACGGGGCTCGGGCGCGAGCGCGCGTGCGAGGCATATGCGCTGTCGTTGTCCGCCTGAAAACTCGTGCGGGTATCGCTGATAATGTTCCGGTTGCAAGCCGACAGTTTGCAAGAGTTCTATCGTCTTCTCTCGCCTGGATTCTTTGTTTCCGTGCAGTTGGTGAACTTCCAGGGGCTCCTCTATGGCAGCACCTATGGTCATCCGCGGGTTCAGTGAAGAATAAGGATCCTGAAAAACCACCTGGATTTCTTTCCGGAAGGGTTTGAATTGCGCTTCCGTCAGTTGGCTGACCTGTTGACCATTGTAAGTGATGTTACCAGTAAAAGTGCCAGCAAGCCGGGCAATTGTCCTGCCCAGGGTGGTTTTGCCGCAGCCTGACTCACCAGCCAGTCCGAACGTCTCGCCGGGGTAAATATCAAAAGACACCTGATCCACGGCGTTCGTCCAGTCCACTACCTTGCCGTACCAGTTTTTTCTGCGAGGGTAACTGACGCTGATTGCTTCCGCGTTCAGAAGTGGTTTTTGTGAATAAAGTTGCTGCCTGCGCGCAAGTATTTCCTCCCGGCCAGTCACGCTGGCGTCAAAGGTATGGTTTTCCAGAAAATCTCCGACGGTGGGCAGCCTTTTCATCTGCCGGTCCGGATCGGGCCTGCAGGCCACCAGTCCGCGAGAATAAGCGTGTTTCGGATGATTGAAGACATCCTTTACCGCACCTTCCTCCACGAGATTACCGCGGTACATCACAGCCACCTCGTCGCATATTTCTGAAATTACCCCCAGATCGTGGCTGATGAATATCATGGAAAGGCCCGCCGATTCTTTCAGTTCGCAGAGTAACTCAAGAATGGAGCGCTGAACGGTTACATCCAGCGCCGTGGTGGGCTCATCGGCAATAATCAGGTCGGGTTGGCACGACATGGCCATGGCAATCATCACCCGCTGTTTTTGTCCGCCGCTGATCTGGTGCGGAAAAGCATTGAAAATACGCTCCGGATCGGGCAGCTTTACCTGTTCAAACAGATGGAGCACCTCGCTGCGCGCCGCTTTAAACCCGACATTTTTATGGTGCTGAATAGCTTCCGTTGCCTGAATACCACATTTGAAAACCGGATTCAGGGAAGTCATGGGCTCCTGAAATATCATCGAAATACTCTTTCCGCGTACACGCGTGAGATCGTTCTCGGATAAACCTGCCAGATTGACTGAAGCCTTGTCTTCACCGGGTTGAAACAGAATTTTTCCTTCTGTCACCGCGCCTTTCGGTAGCAGTTGCATGATGGAGAGCGCCGTCACGGATTTGCCGGAGCCCGATTCACCCACGATACCAAGGGTTTTTCCCCGGGGGAGCTTCAGTGAGATCTGATTAACTGCCTGCGTATTGCCAAACCTGACCGACAATTCCTGTATATCGAGGATATGGTGCATGCTTACATCTTTAAAAGACATTCCCTGTCTTTCCAGTGAACACTCACCGGGCCGCCCTCCCCGAGCCACTGTACCAGTCCGCTGCCGAGCAGTTCGGCTCTCCAGCCTTCGAGCAGCGAATCGTCAAAGGCATCGGAGCCTGATTTGAGTCTGTTGAAATCTCCTCGCGGCAACAGCAGGGCTGCGCTGATCTCATGTTCGAGGCACTGCTTTTTCACAAAATGGTAGAGCAGCTCCATAGTCCATTCGCGCTCCGGATCTTCCAGCGGCGGCCTGACCAGTCCGTCGAGAATGGCCTTCTCTTCCGGGGTGACCGGGTCTTTCCACAGTTGCTGCCAGGTTTCCAGGTGTTTTCGCCATACATTCTCGTGCATGGTTCTGTTGGCTTTGAACGAGTTGGCGCCTCCTTTTGTTGCCCGAACAATCGTACTGATGTACCTGCTCTGGAGCACCGTTTCACGGGGTATATTCAGTTCGGAAGCCATTTTAACACGCCAGCGATACAGGCGCATCAGAAAAACCTTCTCGCGGGCGTCAAGCTGGTGAACCAAATCGTTTGAAAACAGTTCTTTATCCGGGTCAACTGCGTAGAAGGAAGGGACTTCCCATTTTCTGTTCTCCTCGCGGGCCCACGATTCTCTGTGATGACGTTTCAGCTTTCGGGTCAGTTGTTCATGCAGTGCCGGCAGGTACTTGACGTCCTCTACGGCGTACTCTACCGCCTTGGGGTCGAGCGGACGAGCCTCCCAGTCTGCCACGGTATGACTTTTGGCCAGCGTCACCCTCAGTTCCTTTTCCACTATCTTGCCAAAACCACTTGGATAGTTATAACCCACAAACCCGGCGGCAATCTGCGTGTCGAAGGTGTTCTGCGGGGTTACGCCGAAAAGTGTAAACAATAGCCGGTAATCATTGTCGCCAGCATGAGTAATCTTGAGAACACCCGGATCCGATACGATCGAGAGAAAAGCATCCAGATTCCTGATTTTTATGGTATCAACGAGATAAATATCGTTACCTGCAATAATCTGGAGCAGTCCCAAAACCGGAATGTAGTACTTCTCTCCGACGAACTCCGTGTCAAATCCAATCCAGGGATGACTGGCTATTTCAGCCATCACCTTTTCAAAAATATCCTGTGTTTCCAGGAAATGTACTTGCTGATTCATGGCGCTAAGGTACTCAGTAATTTTGTTGCATCGCTTTCTTTTGATCGAATGAAGTCATTTTCCGCTCCGGCACAGTTTATTGGCGCTTGTTTCTGGCCGCTTTTCGTTCTTTTTCTCGCTGTACCTTCATCCCCGGCGTACTCCCAGAGAAGTCCTGTGCTTGATGCATACATTGCCGAGGGGCTGGCCAATAACCTGTCTGTGCTGAAAAGTGAGCTGGATATTGAGCGTTCGCGCGCACTGCTCGCACAGGCACGTGCCAGCGCGAGGCCTTCCGTTGACTTCAATGCCTCCTATATTGCGGCGGCTGGTGGTCGCTCGCTCGACTTTCCTGTCGGCGATCTCCTGAACCCCGTTTATTCCACCCTGAATTTTCTGACGCAAACTTCGCTGTTCCCGCAGATTGAAAACACCAAAGTGCGTTTTATTCCCAATAATTTTCAGGAAACCAGGTTCAATTTCGCATATCCGATATTTAATACCGACCTGAAATACCTGAAAACAATCCGGGAGAGCGAAGTGGCAGCCCGCGTTTCCCTGCGTGACGCCCGCGAGGTGTCGCTCACGGGTGAAATCAGTCAGGCGTACATCCAGTACCTCCAGACACTGGAAATACGGAAAATCTGGTTGAAGTCGAAAGATGTACTGCTCGAACTGAAAAGATTCAATCAGTCGCTTGTCAAAAATAATGTAGCCACTTCCGATGTGGTCAGTACGGCCGAATATGAGCTTTCAAAAGTGGAAAACGAGATTTTTAACACGGCTACTCTCGAAAATTCGGCCCGATCCTATTTCAACTATCTCATCGGTGCCGATCTCCAGCGACCGGTTACGGCAGATACCAGTTTGCTGGTCGCTCTCGTTCAGACCTACTCACTGGATGAATTGCTCAGGAATGCAACCGAACGCCGGTCTGAACTGAAGGCGCTGGAATCCTTCAATACGGCCGCCATGGCCGATGTAAAAAGAAACGAGGCCAATCAAAAGCTCCCGGATGTATATATAGGTGGCTCCGCCGGTTTTCAGGGGTTCGGTTATAACTTTGCCAATGATCAGGCGTATGTCCTGACCCAGATTGGTGTTTCCTATCCCATATATAATGGTGGTCTTAATCGCAGCAAAAGTCAGGAAAGCAGGCTGAACGCCCGTTTGGCCGATGCTGAGCTCCGGCAGATCACCGAACAGGTAAAACTCGATATCATTGCTTCCTTTAATGCTTTTGTTGCCGCCAGGTTTGCTCTGCAATCGGCCCGGAAAAATGTGGAAGCAGCCGATGCCATCTTCCGTATCGTCAATAATAAATACAGGGCCGGACAGGCGCTCCTGCTCGAATTTCTCGACGCAAAAAACAGGGTGGATGCCGCCCGCCAGCAGGAAATCATTGCACGCGCCAATCTGCTCATCAAGGAAACCGCTCTCAGAAAATCAGCCGGACTTTAACAGGAAAGCTCTAACATCATTATCATGCGTATTTCGCTCTTTTTTCTTTTTATCGCTATTCTGACGGGCGCCTGCACAGGTAAAAAGCCCGCAGCTCCTGTATCTTCCACAGATCAGGAGGAAGTCATTCCTGTTTCTCTGCATCCGGTGGATGGCAGCGTCAGCGGACTGCCGCTCAAGCTGAGCGGTATTGTGACCTCCCGCAGCGAACAGCGGCTCTCTTTCAAAACGGGAGGTATCATCAGGCGTATCTATGCCGATGAGGGCGATCAGGTGCGCGCAGGACAGTTGCTCGCAGAACTCGACAAAACGGAAATTGATGCCCAGGTTCAGCAGGCCCGGGAGGGACTCGCCAAGGCTGAACGGGATCTGGCCCGTGTACAGGGCCTTTACCGCGACAGCAGTGCTACCCTGGAGTTGCTCCAGAACGCCACCACTGCCCGCGATGTAGCCGCCGAAACTGTCAGAATTGCTGCTTTCAATCAGAAATTCTCGGAGATTCGGGCTGGAAAATCGGGAAAAATTATCAAAAAACTGTCCAACGAAGGGGAGCTGACCGGTCCGGGTATGCCCGTGCTGGTGCTGTTCGAAACTGGTCCCGAAGACTGGGTGGTGCGTGTGGCAGTATCTGACCGAGACTGGGCACGGCTTACCGTGGGTACACCCGCCAGTATCAGGCTGGATGCCTGGCCGGGGGAGGTCTTCAACGGAAAAGTGACCGAACTGGCTCCCTCCGCTGATCCTTCAAACGGACTCTATCAGGTAGAATTCAGCATTTCTGCGAAAGGAAAGAGACTGGCACCCGGACTGTTTGCCTCGCTCGAAGTGGCATCACAGAAACGTATTCCGCAGACCGCCATACCCGTTGAGGCTATTATTGAGGGCGACGGAAGTGCCGCGTATGTTTACGTGCTCAACCCTGACAGTATTTCAGTGAGGAAGGTACCCGTGGTTGTTGACCGGCTGGAGAAAGACCTGGCGATTATCGCCTCCGGTCTGACCAATATTGATGCGGTCATCACGTCCGGAACACCCTACCTCACTGAAAAGAAGAAGGTGAAGGTGGTCAGAGCCGCATACTGAGCGCCACGCGCTTGCGCGCGAGATCCACTTCAACTACCCTGACAGTCACCTGCTGACCCAGCGAAACTACGTCCATCGGATTTTTGATAAACTTGTCGGCCATCTGCGATACGTGGACTAGACCGCTTTCTTTCACACCGATGTCCACGAATGCGCCGAAATTGGTGATATTGGTCACAATGCCCGGAAGAATCATCCCCTCGTGCAGGTCTTGCATGGAGTGAACGTTGCCAAACTCGAACGCTTTGGCGGCCCCCCGCGGATCGAGCCCGGGCTTTTCCAGTTCCTTCATGATGTCCTGCAGGGTAGGGAGGCCCACATCCCCTTTGACATATTTTTTCAGATCAATCTTTACGCGTACCGATCTGTCGCGGATCAGATCAGCCACTTTGCAGCCCAGGTCATCGGCAATCTGCTCTACCAGTGCATATCGTTCGGGGTGCACAGCTGTGTTGTCAAGCGGATTGGCGGCCTCGCGTATGCGCAGGAAGCCCGCACACTGTTCGAACGCTTTGTCGCCCAGTCGGGCTACTTTCTTGAGTTCGCTGCGCTTTTTGAACGGACCGTTCTCAGCCCTGTACTGTACAATATTCTGAGCCAGCGAGGGGCCTAGACCTGAAACGTAGGTCAGCAGGTGTTTGCTGGCTGTATTCAGGTTGATACCCACACTGTTCACGCAGCTTTCCACCGTACGGTCGAGACTGTCCTTGAGCATGGTTTGGTTCACATCGTGCTGATACTGGCCCACACCGATACTTTTAGGGTCAATTTTGACCAGTTCGGCCAGCGGATCCATGAGCCTGCGACCAATACTCACCGCACCGCGCACCGTTACGTCTTCCTTCGGGAATTCCTCGCGGGCCACCTCGCTGGCCGAGTAGATCGAGGCGCCTGCTTCATTCACCTGAAATATCTCGACGGGCGTGGCGAATTTGATTTTCCGGAGAAAGTCCATGGTTTCGCGGCCCGCTGTTCCGTTGCCCACGGAGATGGCCTCGATAGCATACTTGTCAACCAGATGCTCCACTTCGGCCTGACTTTCAAAGACACGGTTCTGCGGTTCATGGGGGTAAATAGCGGTGTTATAGAGCAAATTCCCGTTGGCATCCAGACAAATTACCTTGCACCCGGTACGGAAGCCCGGATCAATACCCATGATTCGCTTCTCACCGAGCGGAGCACTGAGCAGCAACTGACGCAGGTTTTCGGCAAATACGCGTATAGCTTCCTGATCTGCCTTTTCCTTGGACGAATTCCTGAATTCTGTCTCAATGCCCGGTTGCAACAGTCTTTTATAGCTGTCTTTGACGGCCATCCGGACCTGTGACGCACTTTCGTCATAGCCGGTTACAAAGATATTTTCTAGGTCATTCACTGCTTTTTCCTCTTCCGGAGCGATGGAAACGCGAAGGAAACCTTCTTCTTCAGCACGGCGCATGGCGAGGAGGCGGTGACTGGGGCATTTGTCGAGGGGTTCACTCCAGTCGAAATAGTCGCGGTACTTGGCGGCAGCCTCTTCCTTGCCCTTCACCAGTCGGGCAGAAACAACCGACGATCGGTTAAAGTGCCTGCGCACCTTGTCGCGCGCGCGAAGGTCTTCAGATACCCACTCGGCAATAATATCGCGGGCACCCTGGAGGGCTTCATCAACGGAAGGTACCTGATCGGTAATGAATCTGGCAGCTACCGTTTCCACCTCTTTGTCCCGCTGGGCGAATATTTGTTTGGCGAGCGGTTCGAGCCCCTTCTCGATGGCCACCGTAGCCCTCGTTTTTCTTTTGGGGCGATAGGGCAGGTACAAATCTTCCAGCTCCGTCATGGTAGCAGCCTTTTCGATGGCTACTTTCAGTTCGGGGGTGAGTTTGCCCTGTTCCTCGATACTCTGCAATATGGTCTCGCGGCGTTTGTCGAGTTCCACCAGCTTCTTCCAGGCATCCTGGATATCGCCAATCTGTACCTCGTCGAGTTCGCCGGTAGCTTCTTTCCGGTAACGAGCGATAAAGGGAATGGTAGCGCCGCTTTCAAGTAACTGAATAACGGCCTCCACTTTTCGGACCGGTATCCCCGTAATCGGGGCAATTCTGACTGAGTAGGACATGGTTTTCTTTTGACTGTTAGAGCCTGTTCGGGAATCTCTCGCATAGTCAAAAACGGCAGAAATTCCTGAAGAAGCTCGTAAACCACAAAGGTCACAATCTTTCCGTAATAAACAAAAAGTTTTAAAGAAAAATCAGACGGGGGTGATATTTGCCTGTGCAAGTGTATGGTTAAAACCAGCGAAGTAGAGCAATTGCGCTGGAACCAAAAGAAAAAACCCTCGCAAGTTATTCACTTACAAGGGTTTATAAACTACCTAAGTAGCCCGTACGGGAATCGAACCCGTGTTTCATCCGTGAAAGGGACGTGTCCTGACCCCTAGACGAACGGGCCTTCTTGCTAAAGCGCTGCAAAGATAATATCACCGGATTCAAACTGCCAAATATCTTTCAAAAAAAATTCAAAAATATGTTCAGGGTAGTATTCCTCTGGTAAAATGCACCATTATTGACCCGGTGAGAGAATCCTGAACAAGTTCGTTATCTAGTCTCCGAAGCCATACTTTTTCAAGAGCTCACCGACCCGGCGCTGAACATCGGGATCCGGGATCAGTTCGGGCGCATGATGCGGTTTTTTTCGGGCATCTATGACCAGCGAACCATGGCACCCCCAGTGTTTGTCTTCTGTAAAAGATTTCACACCATATATATCATGACTTGGATTGGAGCGTGTGTAGGTAACCCACAGGTAGTTGTTCAGTGAGGCTGCCGTGAAACTGCTGTCGTCCGTGAGAACAATCAGTGGTACGTCAGACAGCTCCTGTCCGTCCATAGCGGCACAGAACTGTTCCGCTTCAGCCCGGCCCTGAGCGTTGGCTGTGAAAGCCGGTGCTTCCACGGCCATAATACCCGGCAAACATATTTGCGGGTTCCGGTAGCCTTCCGGTAGCCGGAGAGAAGCAGGAACAGCGGTGGCGGGCTCGCGGAGTTTTTCTCCCCGGCAGGCGATGACCACTTTGGAGCCGGCATTCCAGCCTGAACCGGAATAATCGAGGGTGTCAATCGTGGTTCGGGTATAGAAATGAAGATCGCGCCGCCAGTCAACGCGCTCCATGAAGTGTCGGAAGAATACCGGCATGTTGTGCGTATCGAGCTTCGGGTTGTCGTCGGAGGCAGCAATGAACAGATACTTGGCCAGCGAAGTCTGTCCGGTACCGAGTATCCGGTTGGCAATCGTAAGTATTTCCTCGGGTGCGCGCTCTCGGAAGGGCATATAGCGCTCGTGCCCGATAGCAAGCAGCAGCGGGTGTACGCCGGCGGCATCCACCGCATGCAGTTCTTTCAGTCCGGGAAATTCCTGTGGCGTGAGCGGTGCCACGAGTTCGTGTATCAGCCATCCGAAACTGCTGTCCTCCATGGGTGGCCGCCCGACAACCGAGAAATGCCAAAGGGGATCTTTTCTGTGCCATACTTTGTGCACCTTCATCACCGGAAAATCATGGGTAAGCGAGTAGTACCCCAGGTGGTCGCCGAACGGCCCTTCCGGTTTTTTCACGCCCTTCAATATCTCCCCGGTAATTACAAAATCCGCATCACTGCTCAGCATGTGCCCGTCGCGGTAAGTATATCTGAAGCGCCGCCCCGCGAGCATTCCGGCGAATGTCAGCTCGCTCAGACCCTCCGGTAATGGCATGATGGCCGAAAATGCGTGGCTCGGTGGTCCGCCCACAAAGACTGAGCACAAAAAGGGTTCCTCCAGCCGGTTGTATTTCTCGTGGTGCACGCCAATTCCTCTGTGGAGCTGGTAGTGCATGCCGATTTCCCGGTTCATCTCGTAATTATTGCCGCTCAGCTGTATCCGGTACATCCCGAGGTTGGCGTTCATCGGACCGCGTCTGTCCGGATCTTCGGTATAAACCTGTGGCATGGTGACGAAAGCACCGCCATCCATGGGCCAGCCTTTGACCATGGGCAACTGGTCAATGGTAGTGGTTCCCCAGGTAACAGGGGCACTCAGCCGACTTTTCATTGGAAGCGCCGAAAGGGCCGTGAACGGTGCGCCTGAATACCGCATCGGGTTTCTGAGCGCCTGAAAGGGATCCTTCTTGAGTTCTATCACGCGCTTTACCTTTTCCAGGGTATGCCTGAAAAGAAAAGCGGTCTGTTCAAAGGTACCATATATATTACTTACCGCCTGGAAAGGACTTCCCTTTACGCGTTCAAACAGAAGGGCCGGCCCCTGTTTTTCAAATACCTGCCGGTGAATTTCGGCCATCTCGAGGTCCGGATTTACCTCTTCTTTGATTCTGATAAGTCGCTTGTGGCGTTCAAGGTCATTAACGGCTGCCCGGAGGGATGAGTGCATACTGCTATTATTTGACGCAGCTGTCCAAACGTATATCGCAGGATAGCTGCAGGACGAGTTCAATGAGTTTTGAACACCATTCAGGCATAAATGTTTCAGCCGGAGTAGATGTTTTCTACCCCGGCTGAAATATTTATCCTCCTTCCAAACAATCAATTTTCGGTTGCTGAAAGCTCCGGCCGTTACTGCTTAACGAGTTGTCTGATGAGGTGACCTTCCTTGCTTACAATGCGCAGCTGATATGCTCCGGCGGGTAGCTGACTGATATCGAGTGGAATATTCTGTTCCTGCACTTGCTTTTCGGTCTGGTAACTGATCAGTTTGCCGCTTTCATCGGTGAGCGAGATGTACAAATCCCGGGGTTGTGCAAATGCCACTGCGAGTGTGGCTTTTTGATGTGCCGGATTGGGAAATATCTCTGCAAATGCCTGTTCTGAGGGTTCCGCGGCTGCTACGGTTTCTGTCAGTGTGATGTCAAACTGTGCTGTGCAACCTTTCTCGTCGGTAATAATCAGGGTATAATCGCCGGCTGCTGCATTGTACAGGTTCGGTGTTCCGGAAGGGGGAAGGGCATTGCCGTTTCGTATCCAGATTGCCTGAAAATTTCCCTGTGTTCCGCTGATTTCCAGTTCTACAACGCCGTTTTGCTGATTTTGGGAGGGCTGTACCACGTTCAGCGGGGCTATCACCACTGGATTCGGGTCGCGGAGGGTGTCAGATAATACCAGTTCGCACTCCAGTACATCCGTAATGGTCACGTTGTATGCACCCGCGCCCGCACCCGCGAGGGTGGCGCTGGTGGTTCCGTTCGACCAGAGATACAGATACGGACCGGTACCGCTGGCTACCGTCGGAATGATACTTCCATCGGCTGACTGGTGGCAATTCGGATCGGTGGTGGCCAGTGTGGCCGCCAGATTGCATATACTTCCCGAACAGGCATCAACAACACCTGTAAAACTGGTCTGACAACCGCTGGCATCTTCTGCAACGGTGAAATATGTAGAGCCCGCTGGCAGTATTTCGCCATGCTGATTGCCATATAATATGTAGGGTGGTGTTCCGCCTGAAATATTGATGTCAAGCCTGGCCATATCAACATCCATGCAGCGCTCTTCCACCAGCATTTCCAGCGGAGTATAGTCCGGCTGGGTACCTCCGTCGGCAATCCTGACACAGAAGTTTCCGGTTGATATGCCCGCAGCACTGTGCTGTGCCGCTATCTGAAGGTAGTACGTTTCGCCGGCGGTAAGGCCGCCAACGGTCACATATCCGTTGCAGCGGAGCGGATTTTCATAGCATGCCAGCGGATTCATGGCATTGCAGGTTCCTTTCCAGACGGCCATGGTGTGCTGGAATTCTGCACCGGTGTTAATTCTGGCTATGCCGGAGGCAGGTGCCTGAAAGCGGAACCACACATCGCCCGACGAAACCGGGACGCAGCCGGGTAATTGTCCGCCAAATGTCGCACCGACATTCGTACCCGGTACGCAATTGCCCCCCACAGTAATCTCAACAGCATTCTGGCAAAGGTCGTTAACGGGTGCGTCGAGTTGTACAATCTGCGCTTCCGGACAGGCATTTCCTTCCACGGTGGCAAAAGTACCGGCAATCTGTATCAGGTACGTTTCACCGGCATTCAGTTGCTGTACGTTCAGCTTGCCGCCCTTGTGATTGCCTGCCACCTCGGAAAGGCTGTTGCAGTTACCGCTGTAGAGTGTTATGATATCGGAAAAGCCGGCGTTGCTTTTAATTTCGAGCACTTCGCCGGGTTGCAGAACGGGCGCTGTAAGCTGGTACCAGATATCTGCTCTGGCCAGCTCGTTCAGCGAGGGTAGCCTGTCCGTATTGCCGTGGATGTTTACTGCATCTTTGCAGGGTTCGTTCAGTAGCAGCGGAATGGCTCCGTTGCAGTCATCATTGACAGGAACGGTCTGAACAACCAGTTCCTGATTCATACTGACGCACATTTTACCTCTTGCCACGCCGAATTCACCCTCTTTTCCACAAACCCGGATGCGGTACTGTTCTCCTTCGACAACCTGAAAACGGACGGTTTCTCCGGTAAATCCGTGCTCGTCGCGATCCTGGCAGGCTACAGACTCCAGTTGCACACAATCTCCCCGGTAAACATTAATTACATCATTGAAATCGGCACCTGTATTGAAAACGGCCTTCCCCGTGAAGCCTGCTTTCCAGCTGTACCAGAGCGCCGGACCGGGTTTGTTGATACACTCGGGTGCCGGTCCGTCGAATACTGCCGTGAAGGTGTTTTCTTCCTGACAGGTCACCCCGTCGTAAAGTACTCTGGCGTTACTGCAAATATCGTTGGCCGCTCCGTTTCCGGTTACTTTCACGTTGTCTATACCAATCCACCAGGCCCACGTTTGCCCGTCCTCGTACTCGAATATTATCCGCATTTGCTGGTCGCGGTGCGCCGAAAGGTCCAGCGACAAATGAGTATAAGCCGGGAAATTCGGTCCGCCGAGGTCCGATTCTACCTCTGTGAGCGGATATTCGGACCCGTCGCTTTTTTGCACGTACACAGCAAAGCGATCCTGATAATACCGGTATGTCACGTCAAAATTCAATTCAAAACGGCCAAACTGAGTGCCGTCGAACCACGGAGAAGCCAGTCGCACGGTAGAGAAGGCCGAGCTGTCGCCCAGCAGATCGTCGTCGAAGTAAGCCATACAGGTGCCGTCGAGGTTTTTTCCAGCAGCCTTGGGGTTAGGTGTGCTGCCAAACTGCCACTCGTGGTCGCCGGTGAGTATTTGTGTTTCCCAGCCCGCCGGTTTGGCACAGTCGTTGAAGTTTTCCTTCAATACATTGACGCCGGTACCGCCACCCGTCACTTTTATATTGTCAATGGCTGCCCACCACGCAAATCCGCCCCCGTCGCTGTAACGAAATACCAGTCGCGCATTCGCTGAAGCAGAAATGAACGACAGGTCAAATTTGGCCGTAACAAATTCGAACAGACTGTCGCCGGTGGAGTTGCCCTGAGCGAAAGTGCGCAACAGATGCTCCCCGTTTTCATCCGACAGCAATATCTGAAATGATTCGCTGGAGGGGCCGTGATCCCGGTAATGCACATCGGCCGAAAGCGAGATGGTTGGGTACTGTGAAATGTCAAACGGCGCTGTCATGACATCACAGGAGTAGGAGGGGGTGTTATTGCCCACCGCATCATCGTCAATCACCAGAAAACAGGAGCCGTTCATGCTCAGGCCGTTCTGATCGTTATTCCGAAGCCCGTCGTCAACATACCATACAGCATTCTGGTTGCCGGCAATTTGTACCGACCAGCCCGGCGGCAGTGAACATCCGCTGTCGAAGTTTTCCGAAAAAATGACCTCTTGTGCGTTCAAAACAGGCGAAACGGCACAAAAAAACAGGGTTCTGATGAATAAACGAAGCTGCATGCGAAATGGATGAAATTAAAATAAGCGTAAATTCCGCGCTAAAGATATAAAATTTACTAATATTGCACTTCAATTGGAATAATCAATTTATGTCTTCATTTGATTTACACGTTTCCGCAGGCAGTTCTGCCCCTGTTCTGAGCGATCCGCTGGCGCCTTATGCGCCGTCTGCTTCCAAGCCCTGGGATGCACACCGGGTAGCGCACCTGTACCGGCGGCTGGGGTTTGGAGTCTCGCTTCAGCAAATCGAAGCCGGGCTGCAGTTGTCGCCCTCCGAACTGATTGATCAGCTTCTGGACGGAGCTGCTGATCTTGGTTCTCCCGATCCTCCTTACTGGGGCGGCTGGACGATGAACGAGTATGCAGCCAGCAGCGATCCGAATCTGGGTTATACTCACCGCGACGAGCTCCGCAAACGCTGGATGAAGGATATGCTCGACGAGGGTATCAGAGCCAAAATGGCATTGTTCTGGCACAACCACTTTGTAACTGAACTGGATGTGTTCGGCTGTAATGCCTATCTGTGGGATTACTTTTCCCTCATTCACGAGCATGCTTTCGGCAATTTCAGGATTTTTACCCGCGAGATGGGCAAGTCCGGCGCCATGCTCTCTTACCTGAACGGAAACGACAGTGTGGCGGGAAATCCCAATGAAAATTATGCCCGCGAACTGATGGAGTTGTTCACGATGGGAGAAGGAAACGGTTACTCCCAGCAGGATATCGTGGAAATGTCGCGGGTGCTCACAGGCTGGCGCGCGAACGAATATCTCTGCACGCCACCGTATTTCGATCCGGCCAGGCACGACAGCGGCCCCAAAACTATTTTCGGGCAGACGGCCAATTTCAATTATACCACAGCGCACAACCTGATTTTTTCGGCCAGGGCTACCCAGGTGTCGCACTTCATCACCGGTAAACTGTACAAACACTTCGTGGCAAACAAACTCGATAATGAAGTGGTGGCAGGTCTCGCACAGACGTTCAGGAATAACAACTGGGAACTGATGCCGGTGATCAAACAACTGATCAAGAGTGAACATTTTTTCGAAGAGTCTTTCATCAACGCCCGTCTGAAGAATCCCCTGGAATCCATGCTGTGTATCCTGAAAAGTGCCGGTGTCACTTCCTCTCAGGTTCCTGATAACTGGTGGTCAGTCCTTTTTTACTGGTCCAATCTGCTCGGACAGGAGATTTTCAACCCGCCCAATGTGGCTGGCTGGAAGCAACATCACGCCTGGCTGAATGAAAGTACGCTCACTTTGCGCTGGAGCTACAGCGGTGCATTTGCCTACTTCCTGACTACCGACAATGCGATTCGCGATAATCTGCGCGCTATGGCACAGGCACTGACCAACGACAGCAGTGACCCGGATCTGATCGTGCGTGCACTCACGATGTTCTTTACCGGCCAGACCCTCGATCCGGTTCACCACGAGGCAGCTGTAATCAATTTCAAAGCCTATATCCCCGAGAACTACTACGAGGATGGCCTCTGGAACCTTTACTGGGATTATGCGGCCAATCAGATTGTCAATTATCTCTACTACCTCGTGAAACTCCCCGAATTTCAACTCACTTAATCGTCTGCCATGCTTCACAATCCGAATAAATGCCGACATGGCGCGTCTCCTGATCACGGCGAAGCGCACGAAAAGGACCACCAGTTGTGGTCGCGCCGCGATTTTCTCTCTGCATCCGGTCTGCTGGGTGCCGGCAGCCTGCTTCTCGGCGGAATGCCTCTGCGTGCTTTCCAACCCACTCCGCTCATGGCCGCTCTAAATACAGGGGGCACTGATCGTATTCTTGTGCTGATCCGGCTTGATGGAGGAAACGACGGACTGAATACCATTATTGAGCGGGGAAATTCTTTCTATTATAATCTGCGCCCCAATATCGGCATTCAGGAGGGGAATATGTGGGCGCTCAGCAATGAGTACGGTATGCCTTTGTCCACGCAGCCACTGCAATCTTTATGGGATGACGGTATGATGAAGGTTATCTTCAATGTGGGTTACCCCCAGCCTAACTACAGTCACTTCCGCTCTTATGATATTGTAGCCTCTTCTTCAGACTCCGAGGTGGTGGTAAATACGGGGTGGATGGGCCGTTTTCTGGATAATGAATACGCCGCTTTCCTGGAGGCACCTCCAATAGTGCCCCCGGCGCTGCAAATAGGTGTGCAGGCTGATCTGGTCTTCCGGTCGGATATGGCCAATATGGCTCTGGCCGTCAGCAGTCCGCAGGAGTTCTACCAGCTTGCACAGTCAGGCCAGTTGTACGATGTGGATCATCTGGGGAGCTCTCCCCGCGAACTGGAACTGGCTTTCGTACGCCAGACTGCCAATTCGGCTTTCCGCTATGCCGAATCCATCAAATCGGCTTACGGCAAGGGTAAAAATCAGGTGGATTATCCCGCCAATAATTATCTGGCTGAACAACTCGCCATCGTAGCCCGCCTTATCAAGGGTAATCTGGGTACACGCGTATATATGGTATCTATCGGAGGCTTTGATACGCACTCGGAACAACTTGATTACCATCAGGCTTTACTGGGCAGGCTCGCTTCGGCTGTCAAAACGTTCTTCGATGATATCAGTTTTGGCGGCTCCGGACTGGAACAGCAGGTGCTGGGTATGACTTTCAGCGAATTTGGTCGCACTATTTATGAAAATGCCTCTCACGGCACCGACCACGGCTGGGGTACTCCCATGATGTTGTTTGGCGGTAATACAGGCAACGGTTTCGTTGGCCAGTATCAGGATTTGAGCAGTCCTGACCCTTACGGCGACCCGGCATTCAGTGTTGATTTCCGATCGGTTTATTCCACTGTTTTGCAGGACTGGCTCGGCAACTCACCCGATCTGGTCAATTATGTGGTGGGCGGTCATCCGGTCATCTCCGGACTGGTACCGGCGGTGTCACCTCCCGCCGGCGATAATGGTAAAAATGTGCTGCTCGGACACAACCCGCACGCGGGTGCGCCCGGGAGTGTGGAAATCAAATATGCCATGCAACAGAACGGCCCCGTGAGGCTTCAGATCCTCGACGAGGCCGGTCATGTGCTCCGGACACTGGTGAATGAATACAAGGCAGCCGGCAGCTATACATTTTTGCTGCATCCGCCCCAGCTGTTCCTGAGTCCGGGTAAATACCAGTACAGGCTTCAGACTGGAGGGCGCGTGTATCAGCGCGAAATCAGGCTTTGATCAGAGTTTGTTCAGGATTCTCTGCCGTTTTTGACTCGGCGAGAGAATCCTGAACAAACTCTTACGGATAAATCTCTTTTTTACAGGCCTTGAGGGTGTTTACCATCAGGGCGGCAACGGTCATGAGTCCCACACCACCCGGTACGGGCGTAATGTGGCTGCTTTTGGGTGCCACCTCGTCGAATGCCACATCTCCCACAAGACGTGATCCCGACTTTTTGGTCGCATCAGGAACGCGGTTGATACCTACGTCAATCACCACAGCTCCTTCTTTCACCCAGTCGCCCTTGATGAACTCGGGAATACCGATGGCGGCCACCACAATATCGGCACGGCGAACCTCACCCGGCAGGTCGCGCGTGCGCGAGTGCGTGAGCGTGACCGTGCAGTCGCCCGGGTAACCCTTTCTGGAGAGAAGAATGCTGATCGGAGTACCCACTATATTGCTCCGGCCCACCACCACACAGTGTTTTCCGGCTGTTTCAATATTGTATCTGCGCAGAATTTCCATAATTCCGAAGGGTGTAGCCGGCAGAAAAGCGGGTAGTCCCTGCGCCATCCTGCCAAAATTGATCGGATGAAAGCCATCCACATCTTTCCGGTGGTCAATGGCAAGGGTGATACGCTCTTCATCAATGTGTTTCGGGAGCGGAAGCTGTACGATGAAGCCGTCCACGTCGGGATCTTCATTCAGTTGCTTCACGATTTCCAAAAGTTCGGCTTCTGTCGTTTCGGCGTCTTTCTGTATCAGTGTGCTTTTGAAGCCGGCCTGTTCGCAGGAGCGAATCTTGCTCTGGACGTAAACCTGACTGGCAGGATTTTCTCCTACCAGAACGGCAGCCAGGTGAGGGATTTTACCGCCGCGAGACCGGATAATGTCCACTTCAGCGGCCAGTTCTGATTTGATGTTTTCGGAAAGGAGTTTCCCGTCGAGTATTGTCATGGCAAGGGCGCCGGTGTTTACTCACACCGGGGAGTCAGGTGTATTTTCAAGTGCAAAGCTATTCAATACTGTCAGAGTTGGAAATATCCGGACATCAAATTAATGTGTCGAGTATAAGCACAGCAATTATTCCCAGTGTCCCGACCAGCGTTTCCATCAGCGTCCAGCTTCTGAAGGTATCTTTCAGACTCAGGCCGAACCACTCCCGGAACATCCAGAATCCGGTGTCGTTCAGGTGTGAACACATCAGACTGCCGGCACCGATGGCCAGTGTCATCAGTTCGGGTGAAGCGCCGGTTGACTGCATGACCGGCAGTGCGATTCCTGCGGCTGTCATGCCTGCGATGGTGGCAGAACCGATGGCGATGCGCAGGGTAGTGGCAATGGCCCAGCCCAGCAGCAGGGGTGGTGCATTTACACCTGAGAACAATTCCGCCACCGTATTACCTACACCGCTGTCGGTGAGTACCTGCTTGAAAGCGCCACCCGCTGCGGTAACGAGCAGCAGGGTAGAAGCGGCGCCGAGAGCCACTCCGCTTTTTTCAAACAATTGCGAAGTCGAAAGTCGGTCGGTACTGTTTTGAAACCGGTTGCTGCCCAGAAAAAGCAGTGCGCACAGCACAGCAGCGAGCAGGGAGTTGCCCGGATCTCCTGCAAACCGGATCCATTCCAGCAACGGATCGCCGGCATCTATGAGGAACGCAGCAGCACTGGACACCCCCATCAGTATAACCGGCATCAGGGCAATCAAAAGGCTTTTGGTGAACCCGGGAACAGCCAGTCCGTTGTCTGTAATTTCAGCAGCCTGTGTGAAGGAGGCGGGTGGATTGGCTTTCACGGTTCGCATTAGTCGGGGCATGATCAGCGCTGTGACGGCCAGAACGGGTATGCCTGCCGCGAGTCCCCACAAAAGGGTTTTCCCGGGGTCTGCTCCCAGGGCATTGGCCACAGCAGTAGCGCCCGGGTGAGGGGGCAGAAACCCGTGTGTGACTGAAAGCGGTGCAGCCATGGAGATAGCCAGCGGGGCCAGCGGCAGTCCCGTCTGGGCAGCAACGGAAAAGACCAGCGGGGCCAGTACCACAAACCCCGCATTATAGAAAAGTGCCAGTCCGACCACAAATCCGGTGAGCATCAGCGCTGTTCCGGCATTATTTCTTCCAAGCAAAGAGAGTAATCGCGATGAAATCACGCGAATAGCCCCTGTTTCCGACAACATACTGCCCAGTATGATACCCAGCGCCAGCACCAGTGCCAGTCCGCCCAGCGTATTGCCCAGTCCCGTCTGTACCGACCTGATCAGCTCACCGGGGGGCATCCCGGCCGCCAGTCCGGCGAACAGCGCTGTGATAATCAGTGATACAAACGCGCTCAGCCGAACAGTGAGAATCAATAGCAGCAGGAGAGAGATGCTCAACAGTAGTATCATCGTACAAGAGTTGCCTGAGTTGGTGCAGTCGGGTCGGCGAGAATCATACTGGTGTGCGGAATTCCGTCTTCCAGGTACTCTTCACCGGTTGAACGAAATCCGAATGATTCATAAAACTTGAGCAGATAGGTTTGTGCGCCAATTTTAATCGGTTGATTTCCAAATAGTTGAACGCATTTTTTGATACTTTCTTCCATCAGCTGCCTGCCGGCCCCCGTACCCCTCACAGAAGGCGATGAGACAACCCGGCCGATAGATGTGTATCCTGTATAGGAAATACCTTCCGGGAGTAATCGTGTGTAACAGATCAGCCGGCCATTTTCATCTCGGCCCGTCAGGTGCCACGCATCGAGATCCTTGTCGTCGCAGTCCTGATACGGACAGTTTTGTTCCACCACGAACACCTCCTGCCGGAGTGCCAGTATTTCATAGAGCTCTGCAGCGCTCAATTCGTCGAAATGAAGGCATGAGAATGTAGGCATACCGTATTTTTGCGCTAATGTATGCTATTGCAGAACCATTTTAAAATTGAACTGTTTCGTTTTAAGATTTAACAACTGGTCGACACATGAAAAAAATCCTCCTTTTAGGTGCCATGTTTATGGCATTCGTTTCGCTTTCCAACGCTCAAATCAAGACTCCGCCTGCCAGTCCGCTGTGCAAAATCAGCCAGGAAGTAGGTTTGATTAAAGTGGACGTTGAGTATTCCCGCCCCAGCGCAAAGGGTCGCCGTATTTACGGAGAGCTGGTACCTTTCGGTCAAATGTGGCGCACAGGCGCCAATGCCTCTACCAAAATTACCCTGAGCGATGATGCCACTATCGGTGGCGTTGCGGTCAAGAAAGGTACTTATGCCATCTATGCCACGCCGGGAGAGAAAGACTGGACCATCGTCATCTACAAGAACACTGAATTCTGGGGTGTACCCGGCGATCAGTTCAAAGAGGAAGATGTGGCTGCCAAGTTCACTTCTTCCGCCTATGCGCTCCGCGACTATGTGGAAACTCTTACGCTCACTTTCGCCAACCTGCGCAACAACGGCGCTGATCTGGAACTGAACTGGGAAAACACCCGTGTGGTTATTCCGATTACGGTTGATACAGACGGCAAGGTGATGTCAACCATCAAGTCAACAATGGAAGGTCCTGCTGCCGGCGATTACTACAGCGCTGCCCGCTACTACTATGAGGAGAAGAAAGATCTCGCCAAGGCGCTTGAGTGGGTGGACAAATCCCTCGAAAAAGGTGGTGAAAAATTCTGGATCCTGCGTCTGAAGGGTAATATCCTCAGCGATCTGGGTCGCTACAAAGACGCAGTGGCTACTTTCGAAAAAAGTACTGCACTGGCTGTCAAAGAGGGCAACACAGATTACCCGCGTATGAACGAAAAAAGCATTGCAGACGCGAAGAAGCGTATGTAAAATTTGTCCGCTTTGTGCGTGATAAATTCAATAAAGGGGTAAAAATGACCATATAACGGTTGTTTTTACCCCTTTTCGTAAAGTACAAAAAAAAAGAGCCGCCCAGCTCATGGCGGCTCTCAAATTGCACATTTCAGTAATAAAGCTATTCCAATTGATTTTTCTCTGGTGTTCAGTGTGCCGAATGACTGTCGGCGGCAGGTAATCCGGAGTAATGAATGTGAACAATCTTCCACTCATATCCGAATTTTCTGAGGATCATACTTTCGCGGCCTCTCGCCTTGACAATCCTGTTTCTTTCGGATGTGCCAGACGAAAGATTGTCCCAGCATCCCCATTCAACAGAGGCATTCATGTTGTCTGACTTCAGAAGTGCCTCGAAATCCCAGTTAAATTCCAGCAGAGCAAAGTCTCCGTGAAAATTTATCTTCTCATGGCTGCTTTTCAGGTTCCGAACGATGAAATTTCGTTTGAATTTCCCGTAAACATTGCTCCTGATTTGATCCCAGCCGCGCTCATGACCACATGGGTGAATCATGGATACCTCCGGATTCATTGACCATATCATGGAACCTGCCTCGGCATCAGCTGAATTGATGGACTCTTTGTACTGCTGTAATACTTTTATCACAGCTTCTTCGTCGGCAAGCACATAGTTCATGTTAACTAATGTTCTGCGTTTTTGAATTGCGCTTGCACTTGGTGCCAGGGTTGAACTATCAGTCAGCATTTCTATTTGCTTTTTGATTAACTTGACGGTACAAAGGTAGGGCAGCCTCACAAGGTGGGAAAGGTTAAAAACAGACCAATGATGGTAAAAATCGGACAAGATGCTGTCCGGACAAAAAATATCAGGTATTGAAGAAGGTATCTCGGAATTCGAGGGGTGTTTTTTGTGTATATTTCTTGAAATACTTGACAAAATTGGTAGGCTCGTCAAAACCAAGCGTAAAGGCTATTTCTTTGGTATTGGCATTGCTGTGCAGCAGCAGGCGTTTCGCCTCTATCAGCAATCGCTCGTGTATTACTTCCTTGGGCGATTTTCCGAAAACTGAATTGGTACTTCTCAACAGACTTTTTTCCGAAATGTTCAGCTGACCGGCGTAAAACGCCACGCTTCTGTCCTTGCTGAAATTCTGGTCTATCAGATTTCTGAACTGAATGGCGGTATTCCATTCTGTTCGATCGTGCATGTCATCCAGTCCGGTCTGCAGGTATTTTCGTTCGCACTTGAGCAGGAAGGCAAACAGGAGTGACTGCAGCAGGTAGTACTTGGTTTCATAGGGCTCTCCCTCCAGTTCGCCCACAATGGCATCGAAGAGCTCCTTAATCAACAGATCGTCTTCCCCTACCTCTATATATGGTGCACTGACGGGATTGTTGAAGAGCAGCGAGTTGTTGAGGAAACTGGTTTCTATAGCCGAACGGCACAGAAACGTTTCGGTAAAGGGCATGATAAATCCCTCGCAGTCGTTGAATTTTTCGTAGTACTGAACGTGACTCTTGTTGATGAATATGATGGTACTCGTTTTAATCTCGATGCGGTTGAAGTCTGCGACGAAAACCGGGGTTCCCTTTTGTATCCATATTATATCGTAGAAATTGACGCGGTGCGGTACCCTGAGCATGTGGCTCAGCGACTCGCGCAGTTGCTTCAGCCCTACCACCTCTATTCCGAGCGGTACTCCGGGCTTGAAATCGTACTGGGTTATTTTGCCTGTTTCGTTCATGGAAAGCGTGTTCGTCCGCAGGTATTTTTCCCGGGGGCGGTATTTCAGGGCAGGCAGTGAATCGGGGGGTACTCAAAAAGCAATCAGGTTTTCTGATGCTTTTTCTTGGCTGCGGGGAACAGGATATTGTTTAGTATCAGCCTGAAACCCGGTGAGTTGGGGTGTAGTTGCAGTTCTGTCGGCGGATCACCCACGTAATGGCGGTAATCTTCGGGGTCGTGCCCGCCATAGAAAGTGAAAAATCCCTGTCCGTAAGCGCTGTGAATATATCTCGATTCGCCGGCAGGCTTGTTTTCACCCATAATCAGTACGTTGGGCTTGATGTATTTCTTTACGAAGGCAGTAGCCTGACCCATAAACCCTTTAACGGTACGGGTGTGGCACTGGGTCAGCATACTCGGCACCGGATCCCATTTGGCTGAAAAATCGAACAGGGTGAAGTAGTCTTGCTCGGGACTTACCTTCCGGCCTGTAACTTCGCTGTTGTCTATATTGGAGTGTTCATACACCATCGGATCGGTAATCACACTGAAATTCTGAAAGGCAAATGTCTGGGAAAAGTCTAGTTTGCTCTGGAAGGACGGATCCATCGGGTCGCCATCGAACGGCGTAGCGCAGATGTCGGTTCCCTGTGCTGCCAGTGCAATATCATAGGTATCGGTGGCAGAGCACATGGCGAACATGAAGCCGCCGCCCATGACGAAATCTTTGATTCTTTTCGCAACGGCGAGCTTCAGTTGGCTCACCTTGTCGAAGCCGTTCTGACGCGCCAGATCTTCCATCATCTTCACATGCTGCCGGTACCACGGCTGTCCGCTGTAATTGGCGTAAAATTTGCCGAACATCCCGGTGAAATCCTCGTGGTGCAGGTGCAGCCAGTCGTACTCCGCCAGTTTGCCCTGCAGCACCTCCGTATCATACACCACATCATACGGGATTTCAGCGTAGGTGAGTACCAGCGTAACAGCATCGTCCCAGGGCTGAATCACCTCCCCGCGTTCGTTCTGAACGGGCGTGTAAACCGCAATTTTGGGTGCCTTTTCCAGCTTGATCTTGTCCATGTTCACTTCCGGATTCAAAATCTCGTTCTCGATGGCCGCAAATTGTGATTCAGAAATGACCTGGTAACTTACGTCGCGGGTCTTGCACTCTTTTTCGAATTCCGGTGTGTGCACGAAGGCAAAGCTGCCGCCCTTGTAGTTCAGGAGCCAGTAGGCTTCCACACCTTTCGATAATACCCAGTATGTGATACCATAGGCTTTCAGGTGGTTGCGCTGGGTATTTTCATCCATCGGAATAAGAATGACAGATGCGCTCAGTTGTCCGGCAACGACAGCCATCAGGCCAATCAGGATAAGCAGTTTTTTCATGCAGGTGTGGTGTAATGAGTTCAGTATAACGCTGGTTACGGCGCGAAATTACAGGCATTAACCATCATTGGTTGTTATTGTTTTTATAAAAATATTAATATTGACACTGTTTCTGTCATTTTGGCGCACTGCCTCTTGTTTTTCCCGACAAATTTGCAGTAATTTTGAATTGGTAAAGTATTTGACCATTCATTTTCGTCGCCCCGCGACTTTTCCCAAATCACGCAAACCACCATTATGACTTACGACAATTTCACCATCAAGGCCCAGGAAGCCATCATGCAGGCCCAGCAGATAGCAGCCGGCAATGAGCAACAGAGTGTGGATGCTTCCCACCTGCTAAAGGGTATGCTGGAAACCAGCGATGACTCCATTACTTTTATTCTCAAGAAGGCCGGCGTCAGTATGATCCGACTCCGCGATGACCTCGATCAACTCATCCTGCAGATTCCCAAGGTCGGCGGGGTTGACAAGCAATATCTGACCAATGAGGCCAATAAAGCTATTTCTTCTGCCAAATCTCTCCTGAAAGAGTTCGGAGATGAGTATATTTCCGTTGAACTGCTGCTCATCGCTATTTCGAAGGGTAATGATAAAACGGCCCGGCTGCTGCGCGAACAGGGCGCTACCACAGAAACTATTTCAGCTGCTGTAAAGGAACTCCGGAAAGGATCGAAGGTAACCGAACAAAACGCCGAAAATGTTTACAACGCACTCGGTAAATACGCTATTAACCTCACCGATCTTGCCGAACAGGGCAAACTTGACCCGGTTATCGGCCGCGATGAGGAAATCAGGCGTGTGCTGCACATCCTGAGTCGCCGCAAAAAGAACAACCCGGTCATTATCGGCGACCCCGGTGTGGGTAAAACAGCCATTGTAGAAGGTATCGCCTGGCGTATCGTGAAACAGGATGTGCCCGAAACGCTCTCTGGAAAAAAGATCTTCTCACTCGATATGGCGGCCCTGATTGCAGGTGCCAAATACAAGGGTGAATTCGAAGAACGCCTCAAAGCGGTGGTCAAAGAGGTAATTGACAGCAATGAACAGGTTATTCTTTTCATTGACGAAATTCACACGCTCGTGGGCGCGGGCGGAGGACAGGGTGCCATGGATGCCGCCAATATCCTCAAACCGGCACTCGCCCGCGGTGAACTCCGCACTATCGGTGCCACCACGCTCGACGAGTACCAAAAATACTTCGAGAGCGATAAAGCCCTCGAACGCCGCTTTCAGTCTGTTTATGTGGATGAACCCGGTCTGGAGGACTCCATATCTATCCTGCGCGGTATCCGCGAGAAATACGAGAACTATCACAAGGTGCAGATACTCGACGAAGCGCTTATCGCTGCTGTTGAGCTCTCCAACCGCTATCTGTCGGAACGCAAACTGCCCGATAAAGCCATTGACCTGATTGACGAGGCGGGCGCCAAACTCAGGCTGGAACTCGACTCGGTTCCCGAAGAGGTGGATAAGCTCGACCGTCAGTTGCGCCAGCTTGAAATCGAAAGAGAGGCTATCAAGCGCGAAAACGACGAGCGCAAACTGGAAACGCTCAATAAACAAATCCAGGACCTGCGCGAAAATCTGGACGGTCTCCGCGCCAAATGGAACTCTGAAAAGGAAATTGTAGAAGCTATCCAGCGCTGTAAACAAAAGCTGGAAGAGCTACAGAACAGTTACCAGCGCGCTGAAAGGGAGGGCAATCTCGAACAGGCATCCCGTATCAAATATCAGGAGATACCTGCACAATCGGCTCTGCTGCTCGCTGCCGAGGACAAGCTGGCGCAGCTTGCCCCCGAAAACAGGATGACCACGCAAACGGTCACCTCCGGCGATATCGCCGAGGTGGTGGCCCGCTGGACGGGCATTCCGATCACCAAAATGTTGAAGGGCGAAAAGGAACGTCTGCTGCATCTGGAAGCTGAACTGCACCGTCAGGTAATCGGTCAGGATGAAGCAGTGGCTGCTGTGAGCGATGCCATACGCCGCAACAGGGCCGGACTGAGTGATCCCGACAAGCCTATTGGTTCTTTTATCTTCTGTGGTACTACCGGTGTGGGTAAAACGGAACTCGCCAAGGCGCTGGCTGATGTGCTGTTCGACGACGAGAAGGCAATCACCCGGATTGACATGAGTGAGTACCAGGAGAAACACAGTGTCTCCCGTCTGGTGGGCGCTCCTCCCGGTTATGTGGGGTATGACGAAGGCGGACAGCTCACGGAAGCGGTGCGCCGCCGGCCATACTCTATTGTGCTGCTCGACGAAATTGAAAAGGCACATCCCGATACGTTCAATATCCTGCTGCAGGTACTCGACGATGGGCGCCTGACGGACAACAAGGGGCGTACTGCCAATTTCAAGAACACCATTATTATTATGACCTCCAATCTGGCCAGCGACCGGATTATGGATGCGTTCGAGAATTACGCCGGTATGACCGAAAAGCGCCGTAACGAGGCGCTCGACCGCGCCAAAGAGGAAGTGATGGATGCCCTGAAATCAAATATGCGTCCGGAATTCCTGAACCGGATAGATGAAATTGTGGTGTTCCATCCGCTGCAGATGAATCAGATGGAGGAGATACTCCAGATTCTGGTCGGGGAAGTACGGGAAATGCTCGCCAGACAGGAACTGCAGCTTCAGGTTACACCGGAGGCGGCAAAGGTGCTGATTGACACCGGCTTCGATCCGCAGTTCGGCGCGCGACCGCTCAAGCGCACGCTGCAGCGCGAACTGGTAAACGAACTGGCCAAATACCTGCTTGCAGGTGACTATATCAAAGGCGACACCATTATTATTGATGCACTGGGCAACGAACTGATCTTCGGTCGCAAGACAACGATGGAGGGAAGGGAAGTGGTTACCAGAGAACTTGCACAGCCCTAAGAGCTTGTTCAGGATTCTCTGCCGTT
>Ga0172373_10001227_pt1 | contig 41718 bp, 39 predicted proteins | sample Lak10m_2_FD_114546 | JGI IMG/M metagenome (GOLD analysis project Ga0172373, IMG submission 114546) | Freshwater microbial communities from Kabuno Bay, South-Kivu, Congo - kab_092012_10m | ecosystem: Environmental > Aquatic > Freshwater > Lake | place: Democratic Republic of the Congo... | reverse complement strand
GGCGAGTGCGAGGTCTCGGTGACCGACGCCGTCGAGTTCGCCATCGTGCCCGGTGGTGCCGAGCCCGTGGCCCCCGTGCTCGAGGTCTCCGGACTCGACACCTACGACGACGGCAACACGCCCTATTTCGTCACCGTGCGGATGCCCGGCGTGGGCCTCCTCGACTGGTGGGCGCTCCACGACGACGCCGCAGCGCGGTTCTACACGTACCGCGACAAGTACGGCGACGGGACCCCCGACCAGCTCTTCCAGAGCGGGCAGCGGCAGATGACGGGTGCCAAGGACCGCGCGATCTACGTCGCTCTCAAGGCGGCCGGCATCGACGTGACGCGCCAAGAGGGCGAGGCGATGGTCGATTACGTCGTGTGCATGACGTACAGCGCCGACGGTCGACGCTGCGAGGCCATGCCCCCTGCAGCCGACGTGCTGGAGTCCGACGACGTGATCACGGCGATCAACGGAGAGGACGTCGTGGTCCTCGACGACGTCACCCGCCTGCTCGCCGACGTCGAGCCCGGATCGACCGTCGACCTCACGGTGCGGCGTGACGGCGAGGAGATCACCTTTCCCGTCGAGACGATCCTCGCTCCCGAGGAGGAGGCACCGCGCACGATCATCGGGTTCATGCCGGTCGACACCACCACCGTGGTCGTCCCCGACGGCCTGACCGTCGAGTTCTCGACCGGCGACATCGGCGGACCGTCGGCCGGTCTCGCCTTCACCCTCGCTCTGATCGATCGACTCACGCCAGGGTCGCTGGTCGGCGACGCCAAGGTGGTGGTGACCGGTGAGATCGACATCGACGGTCAGGTCGGTGCCATCGGCGGCCTCAACTCCAAGACCGAGGCCGCCCTGCAGATCGGGGCCCAGTACTTCCTCGTCCCCGCCTCACAGGCGTCGAGCGGTTCCGACAGCATCGCGGCCGCCCGCGCCGTGGCCGGCGACCGCATGGAGGTCATCCCGGTCGCCACCCTCGACGAAGCCCTCGCGGCCCTCGTCCGCATCGGCGGCGACCCCCTCTCCTGACCCGCTCGCTCGGCCCGCTCAGCTGGGGCTGATCGCCGCAGTGCGCGCCGTCCAGACGCCGCGGCCCATCGACGTGACGGCCGCGACACGGAAGCGGTACGACGAGCCGGACGACAGACCCCGCACCGTCGCTGCACGTGCCGAGGCGCCGACCGTGACGGCGTCGCGCCACCCCGACCCGTCGACCGAGACCTGGACTACATAGCCCCGCACGTCGCGCCCACCGTCGTACGTGGGTGCGTACCACTTGACGCGCACCCCACCCACACCGGCGATCGGCTCGCGCAGCAGCGGAGCACACGACAACCCGGGTCGGCGGAGGATGTCGATCTCGTTCGAGGTCGGGGATCCGCCGGTGTACATCAGCATCAGGCCGGTGTCGCACGACCGGGCCGACGTGTCGGTGCTCACCATGTACGAGAACGATCCACCCGACTCGAGCAGTGCCCTCACCCGCGGGCGGGCGTTGCGGGTCATCCCGTAGCGCCCGCCTGACAGGTCGATGGTGAGGAAGTCGTCGAAGCCATCGGTGTAGTCGCCGATGAACCACGACTCGAACATCAGCGGCTGGACGTCGACCATCCGCCCGGACTTCGCCTGGGCGTCGGTGATCCCGAGTTGCTGCGGGCACACCGGCAGGATCGTGTTGCCCGTGTTCGTGTCGTGCTCGGCGTAGAACCACGAGGTCGACTCGTTCGTCAGGGCGTCGAGCACGGCGACCACGGTGCCACCCGAACCCTCCCAGTAGGCGAAGGCCTCGAAATCGCCGAATCCGTCGCGGTCGACGTCGATCAGGATCGAGGGCGAGGCCGGCGCATTCAGGTGGGTCTGGCGCTCCCACGTGTTGATGCCGAACAGCAGCATCGTGTCGGGCTCACCGTCGGTGATGCCGTCGGCGTCGCACTCACCGTCGGCGACCTGACGCACCGCATACCCGGCGGCACGCAGGTCGGGCTGCGGCGAGTTGGTGCCCTGCACGCCCTCAGGGAGGTCGGGGCTCGTGCCGAGCAACGAGAAGGCGGTGACCATCGTGTCGCCCTTGCCGGCGTTCACGAGGAGTGTCGCGCCGCGGACCACGTTGCCCGACTTGCGCGGCAACACGTGCCACGGGATCGACATCGACGGATGGCCGGAGCTCGTGAGCGAGACCCAGCCGTCGAACTCCATGTCGTCGAGCCAGTCGGGGTTCGCCCCGTCGGGGCCCGAGTTGCCGGTCCAGGCGGCCAGGTTCTCGGCGACGATCGTGAGCCGCACATTGACCGTGGCCGTCGAGTTGCTCGGCACCGTCAGCGAGGTGACGACGACGCCCGACTGACGGAACTCGAGCGACACCGCGCCGCGGCTCTCGTCGGCACCATCGCGGAAACTGGTGGCGAGGTCGTACGTGATGCTCGAGCCCGTGCGGTTCTCGACGGTGATCTGGCGCGAGCGGGTGGCCGAGGCAGAGGAGGCCTCGACGAACCCGAACGAGAGTGCCGCACTGGCGCCGTCGCCCACCCACGCGAGCGCGGTCGAGGCCGCATCGTCGGAGAGGTCGACGCGCACCTCACCGGCACCGATGCGCGTGATCGGGACGCGCGACCCGCTCGGTCCGTCGAGGATGTCGGGGCTGGCGCTGTTCATCAGCGCCGCCTTGAGCTGAGCAGGGGTGAAGCTCGGGTGCGAGGCCAGCAGCAGCGCCGCCGAACCGGCGACCATCGGCGAGGCACCCGACGTGCCGCCGAAGACCTCGGTGCCGGTACCGCTCCCGGCGACGGCCGAGACCGATGCTCCGGGCGCTCCGATCTCGGGCTTCACGAGGTTCGTGCCCATCGAGGGTCCGCGGGCCGACGAACCGACGATCGTCCCGGCGAGCGAGAGAGTGTTCGTGGCATCGATGGTGATCGTGGCGCCACCTCCCGAGATGGCCGAACGGATCGCATCACCGTCGGCCAACGAGATCATGAAGGCAGGAATCTGGTCGTACGTCGCGCCCGACCCGAGGCCGCCTTCGAACGGATCTTCGGTCGTCACGAGCGCGATCAGCGCTGCCTCGCCACCGGCATCGGCCACGTTCGAGACCTTGGTCGAGAAGTCGCACCCACCACGGTCGACGAGAACGATCTTCCCGGTGAGGTCACCCGTGAAGGGGAGGCACGCGTCGAGGTTGGTGGTGCCGTCGCCCGCTGCGTACTGCGCCGGCACGACGAGGGTTCCCACGGGCGCGGCCGACCACGACTGCCACACCATCGGGCGGTCGACGGACGCCAGGGTGAACTGGTACTGCACCGACGAGGGCACGGCTGTCTGGGCCACCGAGATCGCCGTGGGCGCTGCGGCCGGAGCTCCCTGCACATAGGGCTGGTCGCCCTCGTTGCCCGCCGCGGCCACGGTCAACATCCCGCCGGCCGTCGCCAGGTCGACCATGTACGACAGGTCGTCGTCGAAGGCCTGGCCGTAGGGCGACCCGAGCGACATGTTGACGATGTCGGCGTGGTCGCTGGTGTCGCCGTCGTTGTTCGGGTCGTACGCGTAGTCGAAACCCTCGACCATCGCCTGACCGGAGCACGCCGTGTCGACGGCGCTGCAGACCTTGACGGCCCAGAGCTCGACGTCGGGCGCGACGCCGAGGGTGCCACCGATGATGTCGGCGACATGGGTGCCGTGTCCGCCTTTGGCGTCGATCGGGTCGTCGTCGGGAGCGAGGTCGGTGTTCGGCCAGTCCTCACCCACGAAGTCCTTGCCCTTGGTGACCCGGGCCGTGGGGAATCCAGTCGTGTCGACCGGGTCGGTGTAGGCCGCGTCGTAGGCCTCGACCGTGCCGGCACCACCGAACGCTGCGTGCGTGTAGTCGATTCCGCTGTCGAGCACGGCCACCGTGACCCCCGCGCCGGTGTTGCCGCCACTGTGGAGAGCCGCCGCGCCGATGTAGGGCACGGTCTCGCTCAACGACATCTCGTAGTCCTTGACCCGCGAGATCCGCAGCACCGAGGGGAGCGCGGCCAGGGCCGACAGCTCCTTCGCCTCGACGGTCATGAAGACGCCGTTCAGGAGGGTGTCGACCTGTCCGACCACGCGGGCCGAGGGCGAGACCCGCATGGCGTCGACCGCGAACGAGCGCTGGGCGCTGCGGACCGAGGCCGTGGAGACACCCTGCGCGGCCGACCGACCACGGAGGCGCACGAGGACGTGCTGACGGCCGGTGGCGGTCCGCAGCAGCGGATCGACCTCGACCGCATGGTCGAGGCGCAGCGAGGCGACAGAACCGACCTCGCCAGTGGCGCCGTTCTCGGCCCCCGCCGGCACTCCCGGAAGGGCGACCGTCCCGGCGATGAGAGCCGCCAGGGCGACCCCCCGCACCCCGCGCCCCACTCGCACTCCCGTTGCGTGTCGGCCCACCATTGCGTTCTCCGTTCCGTCCGTGTCCCGCCCGTGTCCTGGTGGTGTCATCCTGTCACATCGGCCGAAATCCTCGTTCGGATGATTTAGTGCTAAATGGTGGACACCTGCGCCACCGTCAGTAGGGTCGGGCCGTGACCCGTGCTCCGTTCCTCGTCCTGGTGGCCGCTGCCCTCAGCCTCGCCGCCTGCGCCGGCGAGTCGACGACGACGTCGGAGGATTCGGCCGATCCCCAGGCCGCCGCCGTCGCCGCCTGCCACGACGTGACGCCGCTGTCCGCCGGGGGACGGGCCTCGATCGCCACGACGGTGGCGCCCATCACCTCGATGGTGGCCAACGTGGTCGGCGATCTCGCCGACATCACCGGGATGGTCCCCGAGGGCACCAACTCCCACACGTTCGAGCCGCCGCCGAGCATCGCGGCCACCCTCGAGCGGGCCGACGTGGTCTTCACCAACGGCCTCGTCCTCGAAGAGCCCACCAAGGATCTCGCCGAGGCCCACCTGCGCGAGTCGGCGACCCTGTGCGAGCTCGGGACCTCGGTGCTCCCCGTCGCCGATTACGTCTACGACTTCTCGTTCCCCCGTGAGGGCGGCAAGCCGAACCCCCACCTCTGGACCGACCCGACCCTCGCCTCGGCCTACGTCGAACAGATCCGCGACGTGATGGTGGCCATCGACCCCGCCAACGCCGACGCCTACCGCACCAACGCCACGGCGTACCTCGACCGCCTCACAGCGCTCGACACCGCGGTGCGCACCGCCTCGGCCACGATGACGCCCGAGCAGCGGCAGTTGCTCACCTACCACGATGCCTACGCCTACTTCTCTCGGACCTACGGATGGACCGTCATCGGCGCCATCCAGCCGAGCAGCTTCGACGAGCCGACCGCCAAGGAGATCGCCGATCTCATCGCTCAGGTCGAACAGTCGGGCGTGTCGGCGATCTTCGGCTCGGAGGTCTTCCCGAGTCCGGTGCTCGAACAGATCGGTGCCGAGACCGGGGTCGCCTACGTCGACGTCCTGCGCGACGACGACCTCCCCGGCGAGCCCGGCGAGGCCGACCATTCCTTCCTCGGGCTGATGCAGTTCGACTACGTGACGATGGTCGAGGCGCTCGGCGGCGATCCCTCGGCGATCACCTCTCTCGACGTCAGCGATGTCGTCACCGACAACGCGGAGTACCCCCAGTGACCACTTCCCTCGTCTCGTTCCGCAACGTCTCGCACTCCTACGGCGGACCTCCGGCACTCCACGACGTCTCGCTGCGCATCGACCGCGGCGATTTCCTCGGCATCATCGGACCCTCGGGTTCGGGCAAGACCACCCTGCTGCGCCTGGTCCTCGGCAACCTCTCCCCTTCCGACGGCGCCGTCGAGCGTGCCGACGGCCTGCGCGTGGCGTACGTACCCCAGACCGAGACCGTCAACTGGAACTTCCCGATCACTGTCGCCGAGGTCGTCCTGATGGCGGCCGAGCCCTCGTGGCGTCGTCCGTGGTCGACACCGGCCGAGCGCTCGCGCGTGCACGAACTGCTCGGTCAGCTCGGTCTCGAGGGACTCCACGAGCGCCACATCCGCGAACTGTCCGGCGGCCAGCAGCAGCGCGTCTTCCTCGCCCGAGCCCTCATGCGGCGGCCCGACCTGCTCGTCCTCGACGAGCCGACGAGCGGGGTCGACGTGCGCACGCGTCACGACGTGATGCACCTCCTCCACGACCTCCACGAGCGCGGCACGACCGTCGTGCTCAGCACGCACGACATCAACGGCCTCGCCACCCACCTGCCGCGCATCGCGTGCGTCAACCGTGGGCTGATCGCCGTCGGTACTCCGCGCTCGGTGCTCACCTCGTCGGTTCTCGAGCGCACCTACGGCGCGCCGATGGAGGTCCTCGAGCACGGTGGCATGATCCTCGTCACCGACGCCCCCGGCCTCTCGAGCCCGCGACGCGAGATCGCGTGAGACTGCTCGCCCTCGATCTCTTCGAACCGTTCGGCTTCGCCTTCTTCCGTCAGGGATTCGTCGTCGCCGTCCTGGCTGGCGCCGTGTGTGGGCTCGTCGGCGTGTTCGTCGTGCTCCGCAGCATGAGCTACATCGGCCACGGGCTCTCGCACAGCATCTTCGGCGGTGCCGCGGCGAGCGCAGTGATCGGCATCAACTTCTACGTGGGTGCGGGCCTCTGGGGCCTGTTGTCGGCGTTGATGATCGGTCGGGTCGCTCGTCGCGGTCGCATCGGCAGCGATGCCGCGATCGGCGTGATCACCACCGCGTCGTTCGCCCTCGGACTCGCGCTCTCCAACGCCTTCGGTCAGGCCCAGCGCTCCATCGACGCCGTGCTGTTCGGCAGCATTCTCGGCGTCGGTTGGGGCGACGTGATCGCCGTCGCCGCGGTCGGCCTGCTCTCGGTCGGCGCTATCGCCGCCGGATACCGACGCTTCCTCTTCGCCACCTTCGACCCCGAGGTCGCCGACGTCTCGGGTGTTCCCGTCGCCCGGATGGAGGCGCTGCTGATGCTGATGCTCGCCGCCACCATCCTCTTCACGATGAAGGTCGTCGGCGTCCTGTTGATCAGCGCGCTGCTCGTCACCCCGGCCGTCACGGCCAGGATGATGACCAACTCGTTCGCCCGGATGCTGCGCCTGTCACCGATGATCGGCGCCCTCTGCGGTGGCGGCGGGATGTGGGCGAGTTACCACCTCGACATCTCGCCTGGCGCCGCGATCATTCTCTTGACGTCGCTGGTGTTCGTCACCGTCTACGTCGCCGCCGGTCAGTCGTCGCGCCGACGCGTGGCCGGCCACGTGCACTGACGCCGGCCCGGCACACGCTCTCTCGCTGTCGGCCGGTTCCGTTCGGCCGCTATCTGTCGGCCGCTGTACGGCCCGGTTCGGCCCTGGCTCGGCCGGGGCTCGACGTCACCGGGGCACCGCGCTCCGCCCCGCTCTCGCTCCCCGTCAGGAGTCGAGGAGGCCCCACTCCTGGCCGGCCGCCGTGTCGCGGACCTCGACACCCGCAGCAGCCAGACCGTCGCGGATCTGGTCGGACAGGTCGTAACGCTTGGCTGCACGCACCTCGGCTCGCACGGCCACGGCGACCTCGACGAACGGTGCGATGACCGAGCGGGGGTCGGCGAGCCCGCGCCGGGTCGCTTCACCGAGGCGCACCACCATGCTCCGCAACAACGCCCTGGCGCGATCCATCTCGTCGCTCTGGAGCGAGTCGGTGCTCCACGCCACCATCGCCTCGTCGAGGGCGAGTACGGCGGCGACGGCCGCCTCGGCGTTGCGTCGCTCCATCGCGGCGGTGAACTCGGCACCGAGTCGGTCGACGTCGGCACCGAGCGACGGGCCACCCGCGGGTGTCGCCACCGTCGGCACCGTGGCCGGATCGGCCGGCACCTGTCGTTGAGCCGTGGCCGAGGACGACGACGCTCCCTCGGGTCCACGCCGGAGCACGTCGATCGACACGGTCTCCCCCGAGGGGATCTCCGCCGACACGCCGTCGCGACGGATCGTGAGCACACCGAGCCCGACCACGGTCGCTGTGTCGGCATCGAGGTCGAGGACCACACCCGTGTGCTCGTCGATCCCGAGGACGAAGGCGCCGTCGGGAAGGTCGGCCTCCAGCATCCGGAGACGACGCTCGCCCATGTAGCAGAAGCGGGTGTCGTGGTGTCCGCCCTCGGCGTTGTTGTAGTGCGGGATGACGGCGACGGGAAGTCCGAACTCAGAGAGCAGATCGAGGCCCTCGAGCCACGACGGATCGTTGCCCGCCTTGTAGACCTCGTACACCGGCACCGTCCGGACGCCGAGCGTCAGAGCGGCCGCGCTCGCGAAGGTCACCGATCCACCCGACCGCAGCTTCTCGGCGAGCAGACCGGGGACGGGTGTCTGCTGCCACTGGCGCAGCGCATACGTGGGGCTCCCCGGACCGGCGAAGACGAACTGCGCGCCGCGGACCGCGTCGAAGGCGCGCTCTCGCTCGACCGCCGACATCGTCTCGACTCGCAGCAACCCGACCGGCACCACCTCGCGGCGGAGGCTCGTCCGGAAGTACTCGACCGTCTTCTGCGAGAGCTCGGGAGCGTTCTCCTGGAACCCGAACGGGGTGTCGAGCACGACCGCCGAGAGACCGGCCGCCGGCACGAGACCCGACGCGTCGAGACGCTCGAACATCTCGCGGTGGGGCTTCACCATCGTCGGTGCGGTCTCGCCGCTCCCCATGATCGTCAGCAGGCGGGTCATCGTCGATCGGTCTCCTCGGCGAGGCGGATGAGCACCTCGGCCACTGCGGCCGGGTGCTGGGCATGGACGTCGTGGTGGGCCGGACGAAACCAGTGGACGCGACCGTCGGGGAGCGCGTTCAGCAGATCGGCGACGGCCTCCTCCTTGTCGTGGGTCCAGGCCACGTCGCCGGTGTCGGCGGGGACGAGCAGAGCCGGACAGGTCACGCGCGGTGCGGCGAGCAGCGGGCGGTGCGCGTAGAGCTCGCGGAGGATCGCCATGTGGCGTTCGAGGGTCAGCCACGGTCGGATCGTTCCGTCGGCCCTGACCTCGAAGTTGGCGAGCGCCCCGCGGATGCCCGACTCGGGCCAGTCGGAGTGGGCCTCACGGATCCACTGCTCCATGCGGACCGCCGGAGTGCCCACGAGGTGGGGCGGCCGGAGCGCCGACGCACACTCGTCCCACGTGGCGAAGCGACGCGACAACTCGATGAAGCCACCATCGACCGCTGCCACGGCACCCACCGAGTGCGGGTGACGCGCCGCCAACTCGAGCACGACGTTGCCGCCCCACGACTGACCGGCCACCACCGGCCGCGCCCACCCGAGCGCCGCGATCAGCGCCGCGAGATCGCCCGTCACGGTGGCCATGTCGTAGCCGTCGTCGGGCGTGTCGGAACGCCCGTGACCGCGCTGGTCGACGGCGACGACCGGGTGCCCCGCGGCAGCGAGGTGAGTGGCCACACCGTCCCAGAGGCGGGCGTTCGAGGCCAGCCCGTGGACCAGCAGGAACGGACGGCCCGAGCCGGGGGCGCCGGCCACCGGACCGCGCTCGACGACGTGGAGTGCCACCCCTCCGGCGACGGTGATCGAGCGCTCGCGCTCGCCGTGATCAGGAGGGGTCGGACGCATCCCGCCAGTGTGTCGGAGGTGGCGCTGCTTCGCGCATCCCTCCCCGGTCGCGGGCTCCACCGTCACGACGGCCAGAATGCACCGGTGACCGACGATCTCCAGCGCCGCATCGTGCGGATGGCCGTTCCGGCGCTCGGAACGCTCGCCGTCGAGCCGGTGTACGTGCTCGTCGACACGGCGATCGTCGGCCGATTGGGGACCCCGCAGCTCGCCGGCCTCGCGATCGCCAGCATCATCCTGCTGAACGTCGTGTCACTGCTCGCCTTCCTCGAGTACGTCACGCCCGACATCGCCCACGCGGTCGGCGCCGGCGACCTCGAGACGGCGCGGCGGACAGCGGCACACGGGGTCTGGCTGAGCGCAGTCATCGGTGTTCCCGTGGGACTCGCCGTCGCGGCGGCCGCCCGGCCGCTCTGCTGGCTGGTCGGAGGACGCGGCGAGATCCTCGACCACGCGACCACCTACCTGTCGATCAGCGCGCTCGGGCTGCCCTTCGTCCTGTTCGCCTTCCTCGGACACGGTGTGCTCCGCGGTCACTTCGACATGCGCACGCCGCTCGTCATCGTCGTCGTGGCCAACATCGCCAACCTCGTGCTCGAGATCGTCGCTGTGTACGGCCTCGACCTCGGCGTCGCCGGGTCGGCGTGGAGCACGGTGGTCGTACAGGCCGGAGCCGCAGTCGCCTTCCTCCTCGTGATGCGCCGACACCTGACTGCTGTGCGTCCGTCGTGGGCCGCCTACCGGCCGCTCTTGCGCAAGGGCGTGCACATGGGAGTCCGGTCGATCGCGATGTACACGGTGTGGAACGCCTCGACCGTTATCGCCGCGCACCTCGATGCGCCGACACTCGCGGCCAACCAGGTGGTCACGCAGCTGTTCATGTTCCTCGCCCTCCTTCTCGACTCGCTCGCCATCCCGCTCCACTCGCTGGTGGCTGCCGAGATCGGAGCAGGACGGCCGGCCGAAGCGGCGCGCATCGGGACGATCAGTATCCGCCTGTCGGGGTGGGCCGCCATCGGACTCGGTGTCGTCCTGGCCGCCGTCTCGCCGTGGCTGCCCTGGCTGTTCTCCGCCGACGAGGCCGTGCGCTCGCGTACGACGGCGACGCTCGTGGTCCTCGCGCTCATGCAGATCCCCGGGGCGATCGCGTTCGCACTCGACGGCGCGCTCATCGGTGCGCACGACATGTCGTGGCTTGCCCGTCAGGCGGTACGCAACCTGTCGGCGTTCGCCCCGCTCGCCGTCGCCACGCTCGTGTGGCCGCGCCTCGGGCTGACGGGTCTGTGGGGCGCGCAGGCGTGCTGGATGACGATGCGGGCCGTCGTCAACTGGAGGCGCTGGCGCCACCATGCGCGGCGCGACTTCGCCGACTGCGTGCCGGCACCTGCCTGAGCGGCACGTCGGCGAGCAGCGCTGGTCGGAGCCGGAGTGCCGTGGGCGACAGACCGCTACCGGCCACGTGGGCACGAAGCCACTGCTCGGTCGCCTCCGACGCGAGAACAGCGAGCACGCGTTCAGGGTCGTCGGTGCGACACGTGATGACCGGGACCGACGGGAGCCACTCCCCGGCACTGTCCCACACCGCCTCGACCCGACGGGTCTGGTTGGCGATGAGGATCTTGGGGACCAACTTGTCGGCGGCCCACCTCTGCATGGCCGGTGACAGCACGTCGAGCCGGACACGTGGTGCCTCGAAGCGCTCGCGAGCGAAGGTGACAGGACGGCGACCCCACCAGCACGTCCCGGGGTCGATCAGGCCCGAGGTGACGAGCGGCGGGCCGTCGTCGTGATCGCCGACCGCACCGACGAGCCCGTAGTACTGATCGCGGAAGTTCGCCGTGAACGTGGCGATGTCGCCGAGGCGCGGGCCGTCGACGGTGTCGGGCAGATCGACACCGGTGAGCAGCGGCGCCCACGACCGCGGTGGCGGGGCGTGGACCGGTTCGATCTCTGTCATCGGGAGGCCGCGCGCCCGACGCACCACCCCACGCTCTCCACCGACCTCCCAGACCCCGGCCCACACCTTCACCCGCGCGTCGAACACGTCGCCGTCGGTCGACCACGACCACCGCAACGCCGCGTGCGCATCGACGAACGACCTGATGCCCTCGGCATCGCGCGCTGCCAGCAGCGACTGCGGCAGGACCATCCCGATCCGCCCACCCGGTCGAGTCAGTCGCACCGCCAACGCCAAGAACTCCGCCGCCGCGTTGGCGTACGCACCACCGCCGAAGCGCGAGCGTCCGCCGCGGGTCGTGAGCGACGACATCTGGCTGAGGAACGGCGGATTGCCGACCACGACGTCGTACTGCTCGTCGCCCCAGTCGCGGGTGAGCGCGTCGCCGACGATGAACCGCACGCCCGCGCCCGGATCGACCGACGGATCGATGTCGACACCGGTCAACTCGCGGAGCCCGGTCGCCCGGACGAATCGGCCGTCGCCGCACGACGGATCGAGCGCCGAACGCCAGTCGCTCCGATCGGCCGACGACCCGAGCACCTCGGCGACCACGGCCTCCACGAGAGCCGGCGGCGTGTACCAGGCCCCCCGTCGCTTGCGCTCCCGATCGCCCTCCCCTGTACCTCGACGTTGGGGAGCGCTCACACCGGCAGCGTAGGGTGTCGGCCGTGAGCGACGCGGCCGACCGCTACCTGCACTTCTCCCGACCCGAGTGGGCCGACCTCCGGGCCTCGACCCCGCTCACGCTCGAGGAGGCCGACCTCGTCGGACTGCGCGGCATCAACGAGCGGATCGACCTCGACGAGGTGGCGGCCGTGTACCTGCCACTCACGCGTCTGCTCAACCTCTACGTCGCCGCCACCCAGAACCTCCACAAGGCGAGCGCCGCCTTCCTTGGCACGCTCGCGCCAAAGGTCCCCTTCGTCATCGGCGTCGCCGGCAGCGTCGCCGTCGGCAAGAGCACCTTCGCCCGCATCCTCCAAGAACTGCTCGCCCGCTGGCCCGACCACCCCAAGGTCGACCTCGTCACCACCGACGGCTTCCTCCACCCCAACAAGGTGCTCGAGGAGCGCGGCATCATGAACCGCAAGGGCTTCCCCGAGTCGTACGACACCAAGCGGCTCCTGCAGTTCCTGCGTGAGGTCAAGAGCGGCGCGGCCGAGGTCAGCGCTCCGGTGTACAGCCACGTCGTGTACGACATCGTGCCGGGCGAGAGCGTCACCGTCGGACAGCCCGACATCCTCATCCTCGAAGGTCTCAACGTCCTGCAGGTCGGTGCCAACGACGGCGCCGCGCCGAAGGAGTTCGTCAGCGACTTCTTCGACTTCTCGATCTACATCGACGCCGATGAGGCGCACATCGAGGAGTTCTACGTCCAGCGGTTCCTCACGCTGTGCGACACGGTCTTCCAGAACCCCGACAGCTTCTTCACCCACTACTCGCACCTCACCCGCGAGGAGGCCGTGCAGACCGCTCGCTTCATCTGGCGCGAGATCAACGGCAAGAACCTGCGCGAGAACATCGAGCCCACCAAGCATCGGGCGGGTCTGCTCGTGCGCAAGGGTCCCGACCATCGCGTCACCGATGTGGCGCTGCGTCGGCTCTGAGATGACGGCGAGCGTGGGGCGGCGCTTGGCGCGGCGACTCAGGTTGCGGCGGGTCGGGCTGCGGCAGTTCGGGTTGCGGCGGTTCGGGTTGCGACGGTTCGGGCTACGGCGGTTCAGGTTGCGACAGTTCGGGCTCGCTCTGCTGGTCGGCGTGTTCGCCACCGTCGGCGTCACGGCCTGCGGTGGCGACGACGAGCAACGAGTCGCCCCGTACGACGTCACGCCGGTTCCGGCCGTGCCCGATCGCACCGCCGCCCCGACCGACGGGGCGTTGCCCGACGGCCAGTACTGGACCACCGCACTGCTGCCCGGGGCGACGGAGGGAACCCTCGCAGCCACGATCGTGCAGGCGTACTTCGGCCCCGGCTGCATCGAGGCACTCGGCGAGGCGGCCTGCACACCCGAGCCGGGCGTCGCCGCCGAACCGACGGTCGATCTCGCCATCGACCCCGCGGGCGTGGTGCTCGTGACCGTCGTCGACGCCGACCGCCGCAACTACTCGATCCCCGTTGCCGAACTCGTGCGACTCGTGGCCGGCGAGGCTCCCAACCCACTCGCGCCCGAGGGCTACGAGTTCAGTGACGACCCGTTCCTGCTCACCGTGCGCAACGGCGCCGTGACCGGGATCAACCAGATCTGGGTCGGCTGACCCCGGCTCCGCTGGCGGGGAGACCGGGCCCGAGCACCGAGTCAGGTTCGGCCGCAGTGCGGGCTCAGCGAGGTGAGCTCGGTCTCGATCCCGGCTCAGCCGAGCCAGTCGGGCAGGTCGGTGAGGCTCGCCAACTCGACAAAACGGTGGGCGAGGTGCGGGGCGAGGTGCTCCTCACTCTCGACGTGTTCGAGTTCCCAGAGCAACGGGTACGGCACGTGCACGCCCGTCCCGCCGAGCGCCATCACGGGCAGGATGTCGCTGCGCACGCTGTTGCCCACCATGCAGAAGCGTGACGGGTCGACTCCGATCCGCCGCAGCACCGTGGCATAGGCCTCAGGGTGCTTCTCGAGCAGGATGTCGACCGCCTCGAAGTGGTGGGCGAGGCCGCTCGTCTCCACCTTGTGGGTCTGGTGGATGAGGTCGCCCTTCGTGATGAGCACGAGCCGATGGCCGGCGGCGGTGAGCCGAGCGAGGACCTCGGGAACGTGGGGCAGCAGGCGCACCGGCTCGGTGAGTTGACGGCGGACCCCCTCGAGGATCTGGGCGATGACCTCGGTCGGCACCGCACCGTCGGTGATCGAGAGCGCGGCCTCGACGGCCGAGAGTCCGAAGGCCTTCACGCCGTAGCCGAGGACGTGGAGATTCTTCCGTTCGACGGCCGTCAGCGCGGCACGCACGTCGACCCCGGTCGGCGCGTAGGGAGCGACCAGTTCGACGAAGCGGAGTTCGGCGGCCTGGAATCCGTCCTCGCTGTGCCAGAGGGTGTCGTCGGCATCGAAGCCGATCACGTCGAAGCGGTCGTGGTCCATCGTCAGGTGTTCCGTGCGAGCGACGCAGTGCGGTCAGCGGTGCAGCGCGTTGAGGTAGTTGTACACGGTGATCCGGCTGACGCCCATCGCGTCGGCGACGTCCTCGACCGCGCGGCGCAGGATGAACGCCCCACGCTCGTCGAGCAGGCGGATGGCGCGCTGCTTGTCCTCGCGGGTCAGGCTCGGGAGTGGTCCACCGAGCTCGCGCTCCACGGCCTCGATCAGCCGGTCGAGCGCCCCGTGGAGCGGCGCTGGTCGGACGGCGGCGAGGACTTCGCCGTCGTACTTCAGCGGCAGGTCGCCCGGCTCGCGCTCGTCGGCCGGCACCATCGTGGCGCCGAGGGCCTCGACGATCGGCTTGACAGCCACGACGAGCGGGTGCCGGGGCAGCGGCTTCACCCCGCGCCATCCAGACGCTCGACATGCAGGCCGTCGCCGTCCAGACGTTCGACATGCAGGCTCACGTGGGTGGCGCCGTGCGCGACCGCGGCCTCGACCAGCGCCGACGACACCGCCCCGACCTGACCGACCGCAACCCTGCACGACGACCCGAACGGACCGAACTCGACCGTCACGCCCAGCGCCTCGACGGCGTCGACCGCCGCAGTGACGTGCGGCCCGGGCTTGCCCTCGTGGAAGGGCTCGATGGTGAATTCGAGCAACAGCACGGCCCGATGGTACCCCCCACCCCCACCCCCACCCCCACCCCTCCGATCTCGGCGCGTTCCGTTCCGGTTTTCGGGACGATACGGACCGAGATCCGGCGGGTGGCGGGTGCGAAGAGCGTCGACGCGCCGATCCGACGTCAGCGGGCGCCCATCACCCGACGGAGTTCTTCGCTGCGTGCGATGCAATCGGCGCCGGCGCCCTCGAAGGCCTGCGACAGGCGGCCGAGCACCGTGCGGAACGAGCTGTTCCAGTCGTGCTCGAAGCGGTCGCGGGCCGGGCCCATCCAGGTCGTCCCTCCGAGGGCTTGGGTGACGGTGCGCTGCACCTGATCGACGATCTCGATCTGCTGGCGCAGCGACCGCCCGAGGTGGGCGAGTTGCTCGGGGTTGGCTCCGTACATGGTCATGGTGTTCCTCCGCGATGACGGTGTGTTGACACCACCACTGGGGACGGCGACGAGTCCGCGACGGAAACGGCTTCGCCCGGACACTCACGAACGAATCGGCGCCGGGCGGCGGTCGAGCGAAGGAGGCCGGAGCCGAACTCGACCGATCCGCCGACCGTCAGAACGCGTCCGTCAGCACCGAGACCTCAGTACGGATCGACAGGCGGAGGAGTCGGGTCGGCTCCGGTGATCCGGGCGCGAGCGGTCTGCCCGCGGGAACCGGCCGGCACCACTCCGATCGCACCGCCGAGCCCGAAGGTCGGCATGTTGCCGTACACCGTCTCGACAGACGCATCCGACAGACGGATGGTCTCGTGGAAGATCCCCACCGTCCCGTTGTCGCGGATCCGCCGGTTGAAGGCACGCCACGCCGGGAGATGTGCTCGATCGCCCGACCGCGAGTACGCCTCGAGCTTCTCGAACGACTCCCAGTACTGCCAGACGAGGATCACGCGCCCCGAGAGCAACGTGCGTGGCCGTCCGATGAGTCCGAGCTCAGGGTTTCGCTGCAGCTCGATCAGCATGCGCGGCATCGCCGTGAACACGGGAAACCACTTCCACACCTGCCAGAGCCGATTGATCCGCATACCGATGAGGAACAGGACCTTCCCGTCCGACCCAGCCTCTGCCGACCAGCGGCCCTTGTTGATCGTCGCCATCCCCGGCTCCCTTCATGTGACTGGTGTTCACATTAGGAGGAAATGTGAGCGGCGTCAACATCACGTGCCACACTGTCGACATGGGCGTTCGGCCGTACCACCACGGAGACCTCGGTCCAGCGCTCCTCGACGAGGCTCTGGCCGTGGTGAAGGAGACCGGCATCGCGACCATGGCGCTCCGCGACCTCACCCGTCAGGTCGGGGTCTCCGCGTCGGCCGCCTATCGGCACTTCCCCAGCCGCGATCATCTGGTCGCTGCGGTGTCGCAGCGAGCGCGCGAGGCGATGGCGGCGACGATGATCACCGCCCGCGACGCCATCTCGGCCACTGGTACGCACAGCAGCCGTTCGGTCCGGCGGTTCCGGGCGATCGGACGCGCCTACATCGAGTTCGCGCTCCACGAGCCACGGCTGTTCGAGGCTGCCTTCATCCGGTGTGCCGTACGACCCGATCGCCCTGACGATCCCGACGCGTGGGGACTCCTCGTCGCCAGCATCGAGGAGATGGCCGCCACAGGGGCGATCCCCGCAGCGCACCGCGCCGAGGCACCGCTCGTCGCTTGGTCGGGCGTCCACGGACTGGCCACGATCTTCACCACGTCGGCATCGCCACCCGACCCGACCACCCTCGCGTCGAGCACGGCGGCGATCGACACCATCTGCGACGCGATCATCCGTTCGCTGCGCACGGTCTGATCGCCCCGAGCCCGCCCTGCACCCAGGATCTCGGTCCGTATAGTCCCGAAAACCGGAACGGAACGCGCCGAGATCGGTGGGGTTCGGGGGGTCAGAGGTCGGTCAGGTCGTACCGGTAGACGTTGGTCTCGCGGGGCTGGAAGCCGATGCGCTGGTAGAGGCGGTTGGCGGCTTCGCGGCTCGGGCGGGAGGTGAGGTCGACGGTCTTGGCACCCTTGGCCCGGGCGAGGTCGAGGGCGAACAGATTGAGCGCCTCACCCACGCCGTGGCCACGGGCCGAGTCGTCGACCACGACGTCCTCGATCCAGGCCCGCACACCGGTCGGGATACGGAAGACGACCAGGGTCAGCGTGCCCATGATCCGTCCGTCGACACGCGCCACCAGCACATCGCTCGCAGGCGACCCGACCATCTCGGCTAGCTCCCCAGCGGTCGGCGGCGGCGAGCTCTTCGACAGCTGCGGGACGAGGCGGGCGAAGGCCTCGGTCAGCTCTTCGGAGACGGAGGTGGCGATCTCGACGGTCACGGTCACGATCCACACGCTAGGTCGGCGTACTGTGCGCGCATGCACGCGTCACGCGACCTCGCCTCCGCACTCGAGCCCGTCGTCGGCTCGGTGTACTGCTCGCCCGAGTGCCACGCCAACTACGTGGCCCTCGGATTCGCGCCCAGCGCCCGCGAGGTCAACGGTGTCGCGATGCCCGACGGCCCCGCCTACTTCACCAGTCGTGGCTCGCTGATGGGTCAGGTCCCGGGTGAAGTGGTCGCCGCGGCATTCGCCGTCTTCAGCCCTGCGGCGGTGGTCCCGAGTGTCACGTTCGGCTGGACGCTGACCGACGCGACCACGATCTGCGCAGCGCGTCGCGACGGCGCCGTCGCCCAACTGCGCCGGATCCTCGGCGAGCATCCCGAGGGAACGACGCGCGCTCGTCAACTGCTCTCCCGTGCGATCGAGCCCTTGCGACCCGAAGGGCGGCCACTCTTCGCCGGGACCCTGTCGCAGTCGATGCCCGACGACGACCTCGCCGCGGTCTGGCACATGGGCGACATGCTCCGCGAGTTCCGCGGCGACAGCCACACCGCCGCGTGGATCGCCGCAGGCCTCGACGCCACGGAGATCGGACTCCTCAGCGAGCTGTACTGGGGATTGCCGATGCGCTCGTACAGTCGCACGAGGGCCTGGACCGAGGCCGAGTTCGATGCCGCTCACGAACGACTGCAGCATCGCGGCCTCGTCGACGCCACCGGCTTCACGAGCGCCGGGCACACGGTGCGCGAGCAGATCGAACTGCACACCGACCAGCAACTCGACACGGTCGTGGCCGCCCTCGGCGACGACCTCGCTGAACTCGTCACGATCCTCGCTCCATGGGGCGCTGCCGTGCGTGCGGCGCACGGCTATCCGGCGAGCGGCCCGCACGATCTCGCCGCCGCGGCCAAGAAGCCCTGACCACACCCACCGGCCCGAGCCAGCAAGCCGAACGCCCCAGCCCGCACCGCACCGCCCCGCCAACCGCTTCCACCCACCACCCACCACCGCCCGACCCACCGACGACCGCTCCACTCCACGAAGGACAGACCGATGATCCTCACCACACTCTCCGGCGTCACGGCCGACCACTTCGCCGAGCACACCGGCTGGCACCCCAAGCCCGAGGGCCTCTGCCGTGGCGAGGTCTGCGTGCCGGCCCCGGGGAGCCTCCGCGCCGACGGCACGGTCGACGTGGCCAACGCCGCCGACCGCCTCGGCATGCCGCTCGTCCACGACGCCGAGCACGGCATCTACGCCCTCGGCCCGGCCACCCGCACGGGCCGCGCCCTCTCCACAGCGGTCGCCGCCGACCCCGAGCTCGTCACTCGCGACGGCAAGCCCTTCAAGCTCAGTGCCCTCCACGGCCGGAACGTGCTGCTGGTCGCTTGGTCGAGTTATTGAGGCTGCCGCACCAGCCTGCCCGGGTGGCAGGCGCTCCACACCGAACTCGAGCCGCTCGGCGTCACCGTCGTGACCGTCGCCCTCGACATCGAACCGGCGCACACACACAAGTGGATCGATGCCGCGGCGCCCACGCATCCGAGCCTGATCGACACCCGTCACGTCACGGGTGAGTTGTTCGGCTTCATCAACATCCCGATGGCGGTCTGGATCGACGAGCACGGCACCATCGTGCGGCCGGCCGAGAGCGCGAGTATCGAGCGGAGCGCTCTGCGCGACATGGAGATCCCCGAGGGCCTCCCGCCGCGTCTCGAGCAGACACTGCGGGTCGTCAAGGCGATCCCCGACGTCAGCGACGACTACCGCGCCGCCATCCTCGACTGGGCACGCAACGGTGCCGACTCCCCCTTCGCGCTGTCCCCCGACGAGGTGGTCGAACGGTCGCGTCCCCGCGGCGCCGACGAGGCGATGGCCACCGCGTGCTTCGAACTCGGTGAGGTGCTCCGCCGAACCGTCGACCCCGCTGCCGCTGTTCCGTGGTGGCGAGAGGCGCACCGCCTCGACCCGGCGAACTGGACGTACAAGCGACAGGCGTGGACACTCGTCACGACCCCCGAGGGTGCCGAGGAGAACGACCTGATGCAGGGTCCGAACGAGGTCTACGCCGGCAACTGGCTCGACGACGTGGTGGCCCAGGGCGGCGGCGAGAACTACGTGGTGGTCCCGCGGTTGTGACGCCGGCCGACGCAGCGGGTGGCGATCCGCGGGCGGCGACAGTCGGCTCGCGTTCGGGTCACCTCCCTGCACTCGACGGTCTGCGCGCCATCGCAGTGCTGCTCGTCGTCCTGTTCCACGCCGGCCTCGGGTGGGTGAGCAACGGGTTCGTCGGTGTCGACGTGTTCTTCGTGCTGTCGGGGTTCTTGATCACCCGACTCCTGCTCGAGGAACTCGATCGCACGTCGACCGTGCGGCTTCGGACGTTCTACGCACGGCGCGTCCGCCGCCTCCTCCCTGCCGCCGCACTCGTGGTGTTCGGCATCGCGGCGATCGCCGTCGCCATCGACCCGGTGTCCCGTCGTCTCTCGCTCGTCGGCGATGCCCGCGCCGCCAGCCTGTACGTCGCCAATTGGCACTTCCTGCTGTCCTCGCGCCAGTACTTCGGAGCGGGGGTCGACGTGTCGCCGTTCCTCCACTTCTGGTCGCTGGCGATCGAGGAGCAGTTCTATGTGCTGTACCCCCTCGCCCTCCTCGCGATCTGGCGTCTGACGCGTCGCCGTCAGGGCGCGGTGATCGCGGTGCTGGGCGTCCTTGCCGCGGCCGGGGTCGTGGCCCAGATCGTCCTCGCCTCGTCCGACCCGACACGTGCCTACTTCGGCACCGACGCGCGTGCCTACCAACTCTTGGCCGGCGCGCTCGTCGCTGCAGTCCTCCGACGGCGCGCCACGTCGGCCGCTCCGTCCGCTCGCCGCTCGGCGGGCAACGATCTGCTGGCGGCCACCTGTCTCGCCCTCCTGGCCGTGACAGCGACACCGCTCGTCGACCTCGAGGTCTGGACACGCGGCATCGTCGCCACCGTCCTGGCCGTCTGCCTCGTCGCGACGTGCACCGGCAGCGCACCGACGAGCGTGCGGGTCCTCGGCCACCGCATCCCCACGGGCGTCGGACGTCTCTCGTACGGGATCTATCTCTGGCACTGGCCGCTCATCGTCGCGGCCCGCGAGTTGTGGTCGCCCTCGCCGCTCACTCTGGCGGCGCTCGCGCTCGCCGGCTCAGTACCGCTCGCAGCGATCTCCCACCGCCTCGTCGAGAGACCGATCCGTCGTTCGCCGCGTCTCGATCGCACTCCCTCGCCGGTGATCGGGGTCGGCGTCGCTGTCAGCCTGGTCATGGCGTTCGCCGCTGGCGAGTCACTCGCGGCCCCGTGGCGACCGCTCGTCACCCGGGTCCACACGACGGCCTCCGGTGTGCGGGTCGATGCTGCCGACGACATCGTCCTCGACGTCGGAGCGATCGACTGGGAATCACTGAACCCACACCTCGCCGAGAACGGCACGGGGCACGCCACGTGCACGCAGTTCGACCTCGCTGCGTGTCGGCTCGTCGACGGCGACGGGCCGCGTTGGCTCCTCGTCGGCGACAGCCACGCTCAAACCATCCTCCCGGCGATCACCGAGTACGCCCGCTCGCGGGGGATCGAACTCGTGCAGAGCGTCGAGTTGGGGTGCGGGTGGGAGCAGGGGGTCCGCAACCTCGGCGTCCCCGGCCGCAAAGACGGCTGCCTGCTGTTGCGGAGCGACTATCCGCACTGGCTCGTCGAGGCCGATGGCATCGACGTCGTGATCGCCTACGGAGTCCTCCGAGCGGAGGACACCTTCGGGGAGGGCCGCGACTTCATGTTCGCCGACGCCGCCCTCCGAGGACGCCCGTACGACGAGGCCCTCCGTCACATCCGCACCGCCACCGTCGAGGCGCTCCGCTCGGCGGGCGCGGCGGTCATCGTGATCGAGCCGACGCCGGTCGCTCCGTTCGACCCGCTCGAATGCCTGTCGGCGTCGGGCCGGGTCGGCGACTGTGCATGGGCCGACTCGCGCCCTTCGACGTCGATCGACACCGCCGTGCGGTCGCTCGCCGTGCCCGGATCAGGGGTCGCCTCAGTCGATCTCGACGACGTGGCCTGCCCTCGTCTGCCCACCTGTCTGCCCCATCTCGACGGCGAGTTCACCTACATCGACGAGAACCACATCCGGCCCCAATGGTGGCTGGCACACCTCGACGAATTGGGCCGCCGACTCGACGCAGCGGCCGCTGCGGTCGGCGAACCCATCGCCCCGAGTGAGGGATAGGCTCCGCCCGTATGGAGCATGTCCGCTGGCTGGCCGAACCCACGGTTCGTCATCCGCGGCTCGTCGCCGCCTTCACCGGCTGGAACGACGCGGGCGATGCGGCCAGCGAGGCCGTGCGACACCTCATCGCTTCGTGGGACGCCACACTCGTCGCCGAGTTCGAGGCCGAGGAGTTCACCGACTTCGGCACCACGCGACCGCGCGTCCAACTGACCCCCGAGCGCACACGGGTGATCGTGTGGCCGACGGTCAGTCTCTGGTCGGCGAGCACGCCCGGCGGCGACGTGCTCCTGCTGCTCGGCCCCGAGCCCAGCCTGCGCTGGCGCCTCTTCACCGAGCAGGTCCTCGGCGTGGTGGAGAAGTGCGGTGTCTCGATGGTCCTCACGCTCGGCGCGCTCTTGGCCGACGTGGCCCACACCCGTCCCGTCCAGGTGGTCGGTACGGCGGCCGACCAGTCGGTGATCGATCGCTACGACCTCCGCCGCAGCACCTACGAGGGGCCCACCGGCATCGTCGGTGTACTCCACGACGCCTGCACCCGTGCCGATCTCCCGTCGGCCTCGCTGTGGGCGGCCGTCCCTGCGTATGCCTCGCAGGTCCCCTCGCCGAAGGCGGCGCTCGCACTCGTCGAGCGTGCCTGCGAGATCCTCGGCACTCCTGCGCCCGTGCTTGGTCTCACCGACCTCGCCGACGGCTACGAGAGCCGTGTGTCGCGACTCGTGCAGGACGACAGCGACCTCATCGGATACATCTCGCGCCTCGAAGACATGTCCGACGGCAACGAACTGTTCTTCGACGAGGTCGACGACGACGATGATGACGACGACATGGCCATCGATTACGAAGCCGACTTCGAAGGCCCCGACGACGGACTCGCCGATGCCCTCGCCGACCGCTTGTCGAGCGACGAGCTGATGGCCGAGGTCGAGCAGTTCCTGCGCGATCAGGGCGACTCGGGCGCCGGCCCGCGCTGACCTCGCTCAGGCGCCGTCGACCGGATGGTCGCCCCGCCACACCGGCGCCCGCGGCGCCTCGAAGAACGGCAGCACTGCGCCGCCGTCGATGGCGTGGAAGGCCATCGACGCCCACCAGTCGGCACCGGCGGTCGGGACGGGGAGGCTCTCGCGGGAGAACCAGCCGATGCCGTCGGTCTCGAGAGGGTGCCCGTCGAGCGCACCGCCAGTGGCCCGGCAGTGGAACAGCAACATGTACATCGCGAAGCGCGTGAAGCCCATGCGCTGACCGTCGAGGACGGCGATCAACTGCACCGGCTCACATTCGATCCCGGTCTCCTCGAGCACTTCCTTGACCACGACCTCGCTCGGCGAGTAGCCCGCGTCGGCCCACCCCGTCGGGTAGAGCCAGACACCGCTGTCGGGTCGCTTCACGAGCAAGACCTCACCCGCGTCGTTGCCGACGATGCACCCGACAGCGACCTTCGGGGTCACGTACCCGGGCACACCCTCACCCACCGACTGCATCCACTCGTCGACGAAGTGGTCGGTCGCGCGCTGCACCTCGAGTGCTTCGTCGGCCGCCGCCTTGATGTCGGCCGCGACGTGCAAGACCTCCTCGAAGCGCTCGCGCTCGTAGAGGTTCTGGGTGAAGCCGAGGCCGGTGCGGGCGATGCCGGCGAGGGTCTCGCTCCAGCGCACGAGGTCGCGGGCGAAGTCGGCGGGCTCGGCGCTGGTCACAGCAGCGACAGTAGGGGCACGCGGCCACCGACGGCGACCGGAACCTACACTCGGCCCATGCACCGCAGTCCACGGACAGCCCCGAGGCGTCCGGTCCGCGCGGCCCTCGCCTGCCTCGTCGCCGGCACCGTGGTCGGTGCATGCAGCGACTCCGAGGCACCCGCCGCGACCCTTCCTCCCACCACCGTCGCCCCGTCGACCACGGTGAGGATCGACGACGGCGAGTTCGTGATCGGCGTCGTGGCCCCCACCTCGGGAGCAGCGGCCGGCATCGGTGCCTCCGTGCGCGACGGCGTGAAGATGGCGATCGGCCTGGTGAACGAGAGCGGCGGCGTCGGCGGACGACCGGTGCGGCTGCTCGAACGCGACGAAGGCGACAACCCTGCTGCGGCTGGCCTCGCGATCCAGGACATGGTCGAGCTCGGTGCCGACGCGATCATCGGTCCGACCTCATCGCTCAACCTTCTCGCCACCCTCGGCTCGGCCGTCGACAACGGGCTTCTCGTCTGCTCTCCCACGGCGACGGCGATGGCGCTCGACGACTTCCCCGACGACGGACTGTTCGTCCGCACGGTGCCCAGCGACTCGATGCAGGCCGCCGCCATCGGAGCACTCGTCGAACAGACCGGCAACGAGCGGATCTCGATCGTCCACATCGACGACGACTACGGGCGCGGGCTCGCGGCCGCAGTCGATGCCGCCATCACGGCACGCGGGTCGTCGGTCGTGTCGGTCACGGCCTTCAGCGCGACCGAGGCCAGCATCGCCGCGGTCGTCGACCGGATCGGTGTCGACGATGCCGAGGTGGTCGTGGTCCTCGCCGACGGTTCGAGCGGGCCAGCGGTCATCACCGCCATCGACGACGCGGCCGACGACACCCCGTCGGGCGACGGCGAGCGACCCGAACCGCTCTTCGTCGTCAACGACGCGATCCGCCGACCCCTCGACCAGACGGCTCCGTTCGACGCCGACCTCGCCGGTCGGATCATCGGCGTCAGCCCCGTGACCTACCCGGGCGACGACTTCCTCCTCGCGCTCCACGAGCGCGTCGACCCCGACACCGACGGGCCCTTCGCCGAGAACGCCTACGACTGCGCGGTCGCGATGTCGCTCGCCGCCGAGGCCGCAGGGGGAACGACGCCGCGCGAGATCGCCGCGATGCTGGCCAACGTCACCACGAGCGGAACCCAGTGCTCGACCTACGCCGAGTGTCTCGACGACCTGCAAGCCGGGCGCAACATCGACTACGACGGACCGGGCTCGTCGTTCGGACTCGGGCTCGACGGCGAACTCACCAACGCCTACTTCGACCGGTTCACGTTCGACGTGAGCGGTCGCGACGTGAACGCCGGCTTCATCGCTGTCGGCGACGACTGACCATTCCTCGGCAGTCGCCCAGCGCACCGGGTCGACCCGAGCCAGGCCCGGACCAGCGCGACCAGCAGATCAGAGTGTGGTGACGAGCTCTTCGACGGGCATCACCATGCCCGTGTAGAACGGCCCGAAGATCCCGTACACGGCCGACCCCTCGTCGAAGCGCATCGTGTACACGACCTCCTTGAGGTCGTCGGGGTTCACGGCGAAGAGCGTGACGCCCCACTCGTAGTCGTCGAGCCCGGTGCTCCCGGTCACGTACTGCACGACACGACCAGCGAACTTGCGGCCGCTCGTGCCGTGCTCGTGCATCAGCGCCGAGCGACGCTCGTACTCCTCGGTGAACCAGTTGGCGTGGCCCTCGCGCTTCTTCGACATCGGGTAGAAGCACCATGCGGGCATGTGCGCCGAGGTGGGCGGCACGGTGGGAAAGAGACGGGCGTTGAGCATGGCTTCGGGCATGCCCTTGGCGTACTCGCTGACCTCGGTGAGGCTCACGTAACTGTCGACGACCTCGAGCCCGGCGCGCTGGAGCGCCGACTGGAGCCGACGCAGTTCCTTCAGGTCGGCGTGGAGCGCCATGACCGCCGCGTCGGCCTTGTGGCCGAGCACCGACACGGTGGCGACCTGGCAGCCGGCGTCGAGCGCGGCATGGACAGCGGCGACGGTGGCGTCGGCGTCGAACAGCGGGGTCGGCTTCAGGAACAGGTGGAGCACGCCGAGGCCACTGGCCGACGAGACGGTGGAGGAGGGCGCAGCGGGGGTGTCGCTCATGCCCTGCAGGCTAGGCCGTGTCGCCGGAGGACGCGGGAGCGGGCAGCCGTTCGGGGGCGTACACGTTCATGCGGTCGTCGCGCACGAAGCCGGCGAGCACGAGACCCGCTCGGCGGGCGGTGTGCACGGCCAGTGCGGTGGGCGCACTGACGGCGACGAGCGACGAGAAGCCGGCAGCCCACGCCTTCTGGACGAGTTCGAAGCTGGCCCGACCGCTCACGAAGAGGCCGAGTCCGGTGGCCGGCAGCGTCCGGTCGAGGAGCATCCGGCCGATCACCTTGTCGACGGCGTTGTGTCGTCCGACGTCCTCGCGCACGAGCAACACCTCACCCGTCGCCGTGAAGGCCGCAGCGGCGTGAACCGAACCGGTGCTGCCGAACAACGCTTGCGCCTCCCGGCACGCGGCGGGCGCCCCTTGGAGCACGTCGAGGCTGATCGGCAGCGCGCCATCGGCCGTCGTCGGCAGCGGGACGAGCCGATCGCAGAGTTCGTCGATGGCATCGTTGCCACACAAGCCGCAACTGCTGGTGGTGTTGCCGAGTCGCACCCGCGGAGCGGGTGCTCGACCTCCGGTGTCGACGGTGACCACGTTCCACTCACCGTCGGAGGCCGCACCGTTCGCGCAGTACCGCACGCCCGAGACCGGTGCGCCGGCGAGGAGCCCCTCGGTGTGGCAGAAGCCGACGGCGAGTTCGTAGTCGTGGCCCGGCGTCCGCATCGTGGTGCTCACGGTCGTGCCGTCGAGCTGGATCGTCATCGGCTCCTCGACGATCAGTTCGTCGGGCTGTCGACCACGCGAGTCGGCGGTCACCCTGGTGACGAGCATCCTCTCCGTGCGCCCACGTGCGGCCATGCGCCGAGGGTACCGCCCGAGGTGCGCGGCCGACATTGCGCGTTCGTGCATCCGCCACGGAATGGGGTGCATCCATGGGCAAGAACATCAATCCCCGAATCCTGCTGGCCGAACTCATCGGTACGGCCATCCTCATGCTCGGCGGTCCGGGCGTGGCCATCCTCGCCGGCGACAAGGTCGGAGTCCTGGGCATCTCGCTCGGATTCGGCTTCTCACTGCTGATCATGGCCTACGTCATCGGTCCGATCAGCGGCTGTCACATCAACCCGGCCGTCACGCTGGGTCTTCTCGTCGCCAAGAAGATCGACAACGCCCACGCGGCGGCCGCATGGATCGGCCAGGTCTTCGGTGGCCTCGGTGGCGGTGCGGCGATCTACGTGCTCGCCAAGCCCGACATGTTCAGCACTCGCCAGTTCGCCGCCAACCTCTGGACGGGTGAGTACTTCGGCATCGGTGCCGCGGTGATCGCCGAGGTGTCACTGACCGCTGTGCTGGTGTTCGTGGTCCTCGCCACCACCAAGAAGGACTTCCCGGCCGGCATGGGTCCGATCGCCGCGGGTCTCACCCTGACCCTGATCCACCTGATCAGCATCCCGATCGACAACACCTCGGTCAACCCGGCCCGCAGCCTCGGTGCGGCGACGTTCGCCGCCGACTACACCGACGCCCTGCAGCAGCTCTGGGTGTTCATCGTGTTCCCGCTCATCGGCGCCCTCGTCGGTGCCGGTGCACACATGGTGCTCCACTCCGACGAGAGCTGAGTCGGTTCGCTCCTCGTCGGTCAGCCGACAGGGAGTGCAGCAAGAAGGTCCGCACGACGCGCGGGTCCGAGCGCAGGCTCGGGCCCGCGTGTCTCGCGTTCCTGCCAGGCCGCCAGCACGCGCGCCCCGACCTCGGGGTCGGTGGCCAGTGCCTCGGGCGACGACAGCAGGTTGAGGCTGCGGAAGAACGCCCGGAGCACGACCGCATCGGTGCGCAGCGCCGGCAGAAGTCCCTCGCGGAACACCGATCGCATGAACGTGCGCGGGTCGCTCGGGTCGCCGTCGGGATCGTCGCCGGCGAGGAGCGCCGCCGCGACCCGTCGCGCCTCGGCGTCCTGCTGCACACCGGCCCGGTACCACGGCACGATCTGATCGCGCAGCGAGGCGTCGTAGGCCACAGCCATCGCACGCACGTCGTCGGGGTGGGCCGTGACGGCTTCGGCCATCAGGTGCGCGCCCCAGAACGCGATGCTGCACCCACGCCCGTACAGCGGATTGGTGCACAGCACGGCATCGCCAACCGGTAGCAGCCCGGTGACGAGCGGCTCGCCCTCGGGCAGGTACTCGCGGCGGCGGTTGAGCAGGCCGGCCATCACGTGCACCTGATCGGTGATCGGCTCGGCCCGACCGTCGAGGTACGGGGCAGTGGCGACGAGCAGTTCGGCACAGCGGTCGAACGCGGCGGGGTCGGCGAGCAGCTTGCGCATCTCGTCGTCGTCGGTCGGCGTCGCGAGCGTGACGCTGAACGTGCGGTTGTCGCCGACGAACACGCCGTACTTCAGATAGCCGAGGTCGCCACCGATCGGGCCGGTTCGGGCCGGATACTCGGCACCGTCACGAAGTCGGTAGAACCGGCTGAAGTAGACGATGCCGGTGTCCTCGACCTCTTCGCTCACCGGCGGGAGTCCGGCCTCGACCATCCAGTCGCTCAGCGCGCTCCGTCGTCCGGCCGCCACCACGACGAGGTCGCCGGTGACCTCCGCGCCGTTCTCGAGCCGCACACCACTGACGTGGGGAACGGTCGAGCCGGCAAGAGGAGCGTCGGCCAGCACCAGACCCGCAGCACCAGAGCCGGTGCGGAAGGTCACGCGTCCGTCGCCGAGAGCGGCCCGCCGCAACACCCACTCGAAGGTCGTGCGTCGACAGGCGAGCATCACCAGATCGTCGTCGTCGGGCTGGGGGACGAAATCGGTGATCGTGGGCGGGAGATCGTCGCCGAAGCGCATCTCGGTGGCACCCTGCGAGAGGAGCTCTGCGTAGAGCTCGGGGTAGTCACTGCGCAGCAGCCCGACGATCCGAGCGAGGAAGGCGTGGCTGTGACGCACCTGTGGCGCACCCCGGCGATCCCACTCGAAGGCCTCGTCGGCCGTCTCGGGCATCGGGGTGTCGTCGCGCTCGATGACCTCGACATCGTGACCACGACGGGCCAACACCAGAGCCGATCCGAGCCCAGCCACTCCTCCACCGACGACCACGACGTGCATGGCCGGAACTGTAGGGAAGATCAGAGCGCCATGCCGTAGCCGACGCCACGAACGGTACGCAGGATGCTGGGCTGCCCCGGTCGCTCGATCTTGCGGCGGAGGTTCGCCATGTGGACGTCGACCACGTGGTCGTCGCCGAACCAGTTCGGTCCCCACACCTTCTCGAGCAGTTCGGCCCTGCTGAGGACGCCACGCGGTTCGGCCGAGAGAGCTTCGAGAAGGCCGAACTCGATACGGGTCAGTTCGACGCCCTTGCCCGCCACGGTGACGGTGCGCGCCACCGGGTCGATGACGGTGTCGCCGAAGACCCGGGTGCCGGCCGTGGCCGTCTGCCGCCGCGGTCGACGGAGCAGGGCCTCGACACGTGCCGACAGTTCGCGTGGGGTGAACGGCTTGCCGAGGAAGTCGTCGGCGCCCGCTTCGAGCGCCGCCACCCCGTCGTCGGTCTGGTCGCGACCCGACACCACCAAGACGTAGGTGTCGCCGTTGCTGCGGACCCACCGGCACAGGTCGAGGCCGTCGCCGTCGGGGAGGCCGAGGTCGAGCACGACGAGGTCGACCCGCGACTCCTCGAGCTCGGCCCGCGCGCTGGCGAGGTCGGGTGCCTGGACGATCGAGTGACCAGCCGCGCCGAGCACGGCACCGACGAGTTGCCCGAACTCCGGGGCGTCGTCGACCACGAGGACACGAGCCGTCATGCGAGGAGTCTGCCACACAGAGCGGTCGGATGGCGACGCTGAGACCGCGAGAATCAGGAAACAGTGTTTTTCGTCAGATCGCCACGACGGGCTGAAGGGTGCGGCGAGCGACCTCATCGAGGCGCCCGCCGACGGGTGCCGACCGGAGGCCCCCGGCGTTCTCGGCGGTCAGGCGGCGGCGAGCAGCGAGCAGGGCTGAGGCTCGTGCACCATGGCGGTGTCGCTCGGGACGAACCCGGCGATCGCCGCCGGGCTGTCGAGGACGGCGTCGCTCCACCAGGCACGGGCCGACTCGGGTTGCACGAGCGGGTGCCACAGCACTCCCATGTCGGAGAGGCCGGCCGAGACCAGACGGTCGAGACCCCACACGACGAAGGTCGCCACCGTCTGGTGGTACACCGCCGAACCGTCGGGGAGGAGGTGGAAGGTGGGCCGCTCGATGTCGAGGTCGGCCAAGGTGGCGGCGGCTCCACGGGCTCGCACTGCGGCGAGGAGGCCGTGGAGGTCGAGGGTGACGTGGGTGGTGCTCATGACACCATTGAACGGCGCACATCGCTGCGATGCCCACGGCAATCAGGCCATACTTGCGGTTATGGCTGAGAAATCCGCAGTACTCGACTCGATCGACCGAGACATCCTCGACATCCTCCGCGACGATGCCCGGATTCCGTACCAGACGCTGGGCGAACGGGTGCACCTGTCGGCCAACGCCGCGGCCGACCGCGTCCGGCGGCTCGTGCGCCTCGGCGTGATCCGGCGGTTCACGATCGACGTCGACCAGGCCTCCCTCGGGCGCGATCTCGAGGCCGTGGTCGACATCCGGGCCACCGACTTCGACGGGTTCCGCGAGGGTGCCCTCACGTGTCCCGAGGTCACCTGGCTCGCCTACGTGACCGGCCGGAACGACTTCCAGCTCCACGTCGCCTGCGCCGGGACGGCCGGCCTGAACGCCCTCCTCAAGAGGTTCACCCGCGAATTCGGGGCCGACGACACCGTCACGACAGTGGTCCTCGAACGGAGCCGCTGACCTCCGCCACGGGGTGAATGGCGCCCGGGGGTTGCCGCATTAGCAGTCACGCATTTAGAGTGCTAGCGCTCTCGGCACACGAGTGCCGACACCCCCGACACCCATCACCTCACCGTGGAGGAATGACATGGCCAAGCAGATTGCCTTCGACGAAGCCGCTCGCCGCTCGCTCGAGGCGGGCATGAACAAGCTCGCCGACGCCGTGCGCGTCACGCTCGGACCCAAGGGTCGCAACGTCGTGCTGGAGAAGAAGTGGGGCGCCCCCACGATCACCAACGACGGCGTCTCGATCGCCAAGGAGATCGACCTCGAAGACCCGTACGAGCGCATCGGCGCCGAGCTCGTCAAGGAAGTCGCCAAGAAGACCGACGACGTCGCCGGTGACGGCACCACCACCGCCACCGTGCTCGCCTGGAGCATGGTCCGCGAGGGTCTGCGCAACGTGGCCGCCGGCGCCAACCCGATGACCCTGAAGAAGGGCATCGAGGTCGCCGTGGCCGCCGCCGTCGCCAGCATCCGCGAGCTCGCCAAGGAAGTCGACTCGAAGGATCAGATCGCCCAGGTCGCCAGCATCTCGGCGGCCGACACCGAGATCGGTTCGATGATCTCCGAGGCCATCGACAAGGTCGGCAAGGACGGCGTCATCACCGTCGAGGAGAGCCAGACCTTCGGCATGGAGATGGATCTCGTCGAGGGCATGCGCTTCGACAAGGGCTACATCTCGCCCTACTTCGCCACCGACATGGAGCGCATGGAGGCGTCGCTCGACGACCCCTACATCCTCTTCGTCTCGTCGAAGATCGGCTCGGTCCGCGACATGCTGCCGGTGCTCGAGAAGGTCATGCAGGGTGGCCGTCCGCTGCTCATCATCGCCGAGGACATCGAGGGCGAGGCCCTCGCCACCCTCGTGGTCAACAAGATCCGTGGCACCTTCAAGTCGGCCGCCGTCAAGGCCCCCGGCTTCGGCGAGCGCCGCAAGGCGATGCTCCAGGACATGGCGATCCTCACCGGTGGCCAGGTCATCAGCGAAGAGGTCGGTCTCAAGCTCGAGAACACGACCCTCGACCTGCTCGGCCGTGCCAAGCGCGTCATCATCACCAAGGACGAGACCACCATCGTCGAGGGTGCCGGCGACGAGAACGACATCAAGGGCCGCATCAACCAGATCAAGGCCGAGATCGACAACACCGACAGCGACTACGACCGTGAGAAGCTCCAGGAGCGTCTCGCCAAGCTCAGCGGCGGCGTGGCCGTGCTGAAGGTCGGCGCCGCCACCGAGGTCGAGCTCAAGGAGAAGAAGCACCGCATCGAAGACGCGGTCAGCACCACCAAGGCCGCCATCGAAGAGGGCGTCGTCCCCGGCGGCGGAGTGGCTCTGCTCCGTTCGCAGGCCGCCGTGCTCGCTGCCGCCGAGACCCTCTCGGGCGATGAGGCCACCGGTGCTCGCATGGTCGCCAAGGCCCTCGAGGCCCCGATCAAGCAGATCGCTGAGAACGCCGGCATGGAGGGTGGCGTCGTCGTCGCCAAGGTCAAGAGCCTCTCGGGCTCGGAGGGCCTCAACGCGGCGACCGGTGAGTACACCGACCTCGTCAAGCTCGGCGTCATCGACGCTGCCAAGGTGACCCGCTCGGCGCTGCAGAACGCGGCCTCGATCGCCGCCCTGTTCCTCACCACCGAGGCCGTCGTGGCCGACAAGCCCGAGGCTGCGGCCCCGGCGATGCCGGGTGGCATGGAAGACTTCTGACCCTTCCGGTCAGGACGATGTGAGAGGGCCCGGTGCGCGAGCACCGGGCCCTCTGTCATGTCGGGATGTCGGGCGCTGCAGGCATTGCGCCGATGTGGCGCCGGCGAGATGCGGACGTGGCGTGACGCAAGTGCGCCGCGGTCAGCTCGGAGCGGTGCTCACCCAGTTCTGGAACCAGCGGGCGGCGAGCGAGCAGCTACGCAGGACCTCGTCGCAGAGGTGCACGAGCTGGCCGCGGTCGGTCGAGGTCTGAAGCTGCTGACACGCGATCGCGAGGTCGTTCGCTCCGAGCAGCTTGGCGCTCGACCGCAGGGTGTGGGCGACGGCCTGGGCCATCGGCATGTCGGCGGCGTTGCGGGCAGCCGAGAGCGCCGAGCGACGGACGGGAAGTTCGTCGAGGAAGGTCGAGACCAACTGGCGGACCACGCCGTCGTCACCGAGGTCGGCCGCCAGCGTGGTGAGGGCTGACTCGTCGACCGCGCCCGCCTGTGCCAACGACCCCGCCCCACCGCGCAGCCAGCGCCCGATCGCCACGGCGAGGGCTTCCATCCGGACCGGCTTGTGGAGGAAGTCGTCCATCCCGGCGGCTTCCGCGGTGGCTCGAACGGTGGCGAGGGTGTCGGCGGTGATGCCGATGATCACGGCAGTGGGCAGGGTGGGATCGGATGCCTCGGCGGCGCGGATCTGGCGCGTCGCCTCGAGGCCGTCCATCCCGGGCATCACCACGTCCATCAGCACGATGTCGGGGCGACCGAGGGCCGATGCCATCCGAGCCACGGCCTCCTCACCCGAGCCGACGGCCTCCGACTGGAGACCGAGGTGACGCAACTGGGCGACGCCGACGAGGCGCACGACCTCGTCGTCGTCGACGACGAGCACGCTCACACCGTCGGCGACCGAGGGTTCGATGGTCCGGACAGGGGCCGGCTCGGCCGCCGCCACGATCGGGATCTCGACGGCGACCTCGGTTCCCTTGCCGAGTTCGCTCGTCAAGAGCACCGCACCGTCCATCAGGCCCACGATCTGGCGGACGAGCGAGAGTCCGAGGCCCGACCCCGTGCGCGGACCGCCGTTCGACGCCGTGACGAAGGGCTCGAAGACCCGCTCGGTCTCGTCGGCCGGGATGCCGGCGCCGTCGTCGGTCACCGTGATCGAGAGACGACCCTTGCGCACGAGGGTGACCGCGACCACGACCGTCCCGCCATGGGTGAAGCGGACCGCGTTGTCGAGCAGGTGGCGCACGACCTGACGCAGCCGATCGGAATCGGCGAGCAGCACGCTCGGTACGTCGTCGGCCACGACACACGTGACCCGGGTGCCGTCGACGACGGTGTCCTGTGCGGCGGCGACGAGTTCGTCGAGCATCGGCCGCAGCACCACCGCACGCGGGTTGAGGCGCAGCGACCCGAGCCCGAGGCTCGACATGTCGAGCAGATCGTCGACGATCGTCGCCAACCCACCGATCTGCTTGCGGAGCTCGTCGACCCAGTTGCGCTCGTCGACCGTCAGCGATGACGACGAGAGGAGCCCGGTGAGGCCCGTCATCGCATGGAGCGGACCATTGAGCTTCTGGGCAACCGCTGCGAGGGACTCGGGGCTGACACCGCCGAAGGTGGTCGACCTCGACCGAGCAGACTTGGAGGGGGGCGTCACGGTGCCATTCTGCCGCGTGGGCACGCACACGTGGTGCTCGTCGGCGCAAGAAAGCCGCCGAGAGCAGCCACGAGGACGCCGAGGGTGAGGGTGGCGGGGGTCAGCAGCCGCCGGCGACGGCCGGGATGATGCTGACCGTCTCGCCTGCGGGGACGGCGGTCTGCAGGCCGTCGAGGTAGCGAACGTCGTCGTCGGCCACGAACAGGTTGACGAACTTGCGGAGCGAGCCGTTCTCGTCGATGAGGCGATCGTGGAATCCGGGGTGCGCGGCCTCGAGGGCGGCGATCACGTCGGCAAGGGTGGCACCTTCGACCTGGACGGTGGAAGCGCCGCCCGCCATCGGACGAAGGGTGGTGGGGATGCGAACGGTCACGGCCATGCCCGAAACGCTACCCATCCGGTCACCTTTCACCACCACCCCTCCGATCTCGGCGCGTAGCGTCCCGGAAACCGGGACGCTACGCGCCGAGATCGGTGGGGTTAGAGGAGAGTCAGGCCGTCGAAGACGTCGACGAAGCGGGTCGTGAGGGGTGAGCAGCCGGCCCGCACCACATCGGGCTGGCGGAAGTCGAACAGTACGTCGCGGGCAGCGAGCTCGCGCACGACCTCACGGGCACGCGGGTGCCGGATGGCGACGTGGTGGCCGCGACGTGCCGGATCGCGCGGGGTCGGCGAGTCGAGGCCGAGCTGATCGCAGAGGTCGAGGGCGAACCCGGTGAGCGCCGTGCCCTTGGCGTGGATGGCTGGCATCCCGGCCTCGGCCGACAGCGAGATCCCGACCTCGGCTGCCGTCAGGGCGAGGATCGACGGAGTGCCGAGCAGCAGTCGGGCGATGTCGGCCCGCGGCTCGAAGACCGGCCCCATGTCGAACTGGTCGCGCGTCGCGAACCAGCCCCAGATCGGCTGCTCGATCACGGCGTGGAGTTCCTCGGCGACGTACGACCACGCCGGTGCACCCGGACCACCGTTGAGGAACTTGTAGCTGCAGCCGATGGCCAGTTCGGCACCGCAGGCACGTAGGTCGATGTCGATCGCCCCGACGGCGTGCGAGAGATCCCAGACCACCATCGCACCGGCCGCGCTGGCCCGCGCCGTCTCGGCGGCGACATCGACGAGCTCGGCCGTGCGGTAGTCGATCACCGACCGGACCACGACGGCCACGTCGTCGAGATGGTCGAACCCGTGCCGCACCTCGTGACCCGTCCGTGCGGCGATGCCGTCGACCACGTAGCGGTCGGTCGGGAAGTCGTCGGCGCTGATCGCGATCACCCGCCGGTCGGGCCGCAGAGCGATCGCCGCGTGCACCAGTTGGTAGACGTTCATCGTGGTCGTGTCGTGCACCACCACCTCACCGTCGTGGGCGCCGATCAGACGCGCCACCTGGTTGCCGACGCGCTGGGGAAGGTCGATCCAGTGGTCCCACGAACGGATCAGCCCGGTGGCCCAGTCGTTCTCGTACACCTCACGGAGCCGCTCGAGCGTGCGCTTGGGTGGCATCCCGAGCGAGTTGCCGTCGAGGTACACGACACGCTCGTCGGGGATGTGGAAACGGTCGCGGAAGGGCGCCAGCGGATCGCTGGCATCGAGGGCGAGGGCGTCGTCGCGGGTGATCACGGTGCGAGTGTGTCAGCCCAGCCGCAGGGTTTCCAGCGGCTCGAGCCGGGCAGCGCGCACCGCCGGGTACAGACCGGCGACGACCGAGATCACGACGGCGAGAGCGATGCCGGCCGGGACGAGGAAGAACTGCAGCGTGAACACCCATCCGGCGATCGCCACGCCGACGCCGATCGCAGCGACGCCGACGCTGACCCCGAGGATCCCACCGAGGATCCCGACGGCGACGGCCTCCAGGATGAACTGCACGGCGATCGTCCCACGCGTGTGGCCGAGCGCTCGTCGGATGCCGATCTCGCTGCTGCGCTGGATGACCGAGATGCTCATCACGTTGGCGATGCCGATCCCGCCGACGATGATCGCCAACAGACCCATCGAGACCACGATCAACTGCAGTTGCCGGTCGCTCTGCGAGGCCAACTCGAGCGCCTCCGACTTGAGTTCGGTGTTCAACTCGGTCGGGCCGCCCAGCCCGACCGCCACCTTGAGGGCTTCGGCCGTGAGATCTTCGGTCCCCTCGACCGCCCGCACATAGAGCTTGTTCGGGAGGATGTCGTCGTCGATGAAGTCGGCGTCGGCCGACCCGAACGACACGAAGACAGCGGTGTCGAACGCCGGCTCGAGGGCCACCTCCGACATCACACCGACGACCGAGTACTCGAGGCCGTTGAGCAGGATCGACCGGATCTCGCCCGGCATGATCTCGAACTGGCGGGCGAGACCGACTCCGACCACGGCGCTGCGCGCACCCGGAGTCGCATCGAACTCGTCGAGCCACCGTCCACTGACGAGCTCGACCTCGAGGACCTCGGGCAGCACCAGGTCGGCGGCCAGCACCGGAACGGGAACCGTCTCGAAGTTCTCGGTTGCGTCTTCGTAGGGCGACACCACGATGTTCTGCATCTCGACGACCGCCGACACGCTCTCGACGCTGTTGACCGTGAAGGCCCGGTCGACGGCGTCCTCGGGGAAGACCGGATCGGACGAACCGAAGCTGCTCGCGGCCGACGCCTCGATGAGGTTCGTGCCCAGCTCGGCGACCTTGCGTTTGAGGTCGCCCTTGGCGCTGTCGGTGAGACCGACCGCGGCGATGATCGCCGCCACGCCGATCGTCGGCCCGAGCAGCAGCAGTGCCGTCCGGACCTTGCGGGCGAACAGCCCAGAGAAGGCGACGCCACTGAGTTCGCGGAAGGCCTTCATCAGCGGACCCTCGTGTCGGACACGATCGCGCCGTCGCGCATCCGGACGTGACGCGCCGCCGCATCGCCCACGGCCGGGTCGTGGGTCACGAGCACGATGGCTCGCTCGGGCGACTGGAGCGAGGCGAAGATCCCCATCACGTTCTCGGCGTTCTTCGAGTCGAGCGCGCCGGTCGGTTCGTCGCCGAGGATGATCTTCGGCTCGGTCACGAGCGCTCGCGCCAGGGCGACGCGCTGTTGCTCGCCACCCGACAGTTGGACCGGGCGGTGGTCGTGGCGATGTGCGAGACCGACGCGATCGAGTGCCGCGAGTGCCCGATCACGACGCTCCTTGGCGCGCAGGCCGCGGTACAGCAGAGCCGTCGCGACGTTGGTGGCGGCATCGAGATGCGGGATGAGGTGGAACTGCTGGAAGACGAACCCGATCTCGCGCCCGCGTACGCGGCTCCGCTCGGCGTCGTTCATCGCCGTGACCTCGTGCCCACCGACCCGGATGGTTCCCGACGACGGAACGTCGAGCACACCGAGGAGGCCGAGCATCGTGCTCTTGCCAGAGCCACTCGGGCCCATGATCGACACGAAGTCACCGGCCTCGATGCGCAGGTCGACGTCGTGCAGCGCCGTGACCGCGGCATCGCCGCTGCCGTAGACGCGCGAGACGCCCGACAGTTCGAGCAGGGCCTCGGTCACGCGCCCTCCGCGACGACGACCTCGGGGTCGACGTCGACGATCACGAGCTCGTTACCCGTGAGGCCTTCGACCACCTCGACCCACTCGCCGTCGACGAGCCCGATCACGACCGGCACCCGGCTGATCCGGCCCTCGTCGTTGACGACCCTGACCTCGTCGCCGCCACCCGACCGCAGCACGGCTGCCACGGGAACGGCGAGCACACCGAGGCGCTCCTCGAGGGTCACGTCGATCACTGCACGGGCGCCGTCGACGGCTTCCAGATCGCCGCTCACCTCGACGGTCCCCTCGTAGACCTCGGCGCCGGAGTCGTCGACCGTCGCGTTGTCGTCGAGGGTCGCGATGATCCCGTCGAGTTCGAGATCGGCGGCGTCGAGGCTCACCAGCGCCTTCTGCCCGATGGCGAGTTCGGCACGATCGGTGGCGGAGACCGAGAGGGTGATCGTGAACACCGGCTCGGTCAGCGTCAACACCGGCGCGCCCTGGAGGACGAACTCACCCTCGTCGACCTCGACGGTGCCGACACGGGCCGGCCAATCGGCCACGACCATGTCGCTGGGCAGGAAGACGACATCGTCGTCGATCGTGGTGATGGTGACGGTCACCTGCGACTGCCCTGCCCGCATCACGGCCGTGCCGGTGAGCACCTCGTAGTCGTCACCCGACATCGCGGTTCCGCCGACCTGGTAGTTGACGGAGGTGTCGTCGGTGACAGGAGCATCTGCAGTGATCGTGAACGACCCGACCGAACCCTCGGGGATCGACCCGCCACCGCTGATGGTGAGCTCGGGGATGTCACCCGACTGGATGGTGACGCTCGCACTCGAGGGCGAGCCCGCCCGATAGCCGTCGGCGCCGCCGACCGCGACGACCGCGACCGTCAGTGTCTCGTCCTGCTCGACGTCGCCGTCGTTGCGCAACTGGACCTGCAGATTCACCTCTGTCGCACCGGCGGGCAGGGTCACGTCGTCGGTCTCGACCTCGACGTAGTCGTCGCCGTTGGTGGCCGAACCCGAGAGTGCGATGCGCAGGTCGAGATCGGTGTTCAGCTCGACGGTCGATGTGAAGGTGAAGGTCGCCACTCCGCCCTCGGCCGCCTCCTCGGAGGTGCTCGTGACGGTCAGCACCGGGATCAGGTCCTGGCCGTTGGCGTTGATCGTGATGCGGGCCTGGTTGGTCTGGCCCACGACGTACGTCGGGTCGTTGCCGAACTGGTCGGTGAGCGAGACGATGATCTCCTCGTCGTCCTCGCGCACCGTGTCGACCCACACCGGGATACGGATCGTGTGGGTGCTCGAACCCGCCTCCATCACGAAGCTGTTGTCGAACTCGCGGTAGTCGGCGTCGTCGGCGTTGGTGCCGGCCGTGGCGTCACCGGTGATCGTCAGGTCGATCACGAGGTCGGCGGCGGGCGCCGGAGTGGCGGTGAAGGTCAGCGTGACGCGGCCACCCTCGTCGACCTCGAGGAGGTCGCTCTGCACGGTGATGACCGGCTTCTGCGGAGTGCCGGCCGGTCGCAGGTCGAGGATCGGGCTCGCACCGGCGCCACCCATCGACGGTGCCGACGGGTCGACCGTGAAGGCGACGGTGTTGGCCTTGCCGATGGTGTACCCGGCACTGTTCGGCGCGAGGCCGACAGTGATCGTCTCGCTCGGCTCGGGAGTGGCGCCGCCGTACCCGCGGTCGACCTGCCACGAGGTGAGCGCGCTGCGGGTCCGCTCGGTGAAGAGCTGGTCGGGTGTGCCGACGTCGTATCCCGCGGCCTGCAACACCGTCTCGAGCTGCAGCACGTCGGGCCCGTCGGACCCGACGTCGAGCGTGCGATAGAACGCGAAGTCACCGGCGACGGCCACGGCCGTGCGGCCGTCGAGAGCGAACAGCGGGTCGCCCTCGGCCACCGTGTCGCCGTCCTCGACCTCGATGCTGCTGACCTTGCCGTCGACGGGAAGGTTGATCGTCTGGGTCTCCTCGCGCCGGACCTCACCGTTGATGGTGAGGACGTCGTCGAGGTCGCGCCGCTCCACCGGGCGGGGCGTGATGAGCAACTCCTTCGTGGCGGTCTCGCTGGCCGTCATCCGGCCGATGACCACGGCACCTCCGACGAGAGCGATCACTCCGACCGCCCCGCCGACCATTGCACTGCGTCGCATTGCTCTTCCTCTCTCGATGTCGTCGGAGCGGCGCCCGTGAGGGCGGCCACTCGTCGGTGGTCAGCCCAGTTCCTGCTCCGAGAGGCACTGGTTGATGTCGCGCTCGTCGAGCTCGCCATCCGCGTTCTGGAAGACCGCCGGTTCGAGCAAGCCGATCTCGCTCGTGCGGGTCTCGACTGTCCAACCCTTGGCCTCGAGGCACTCCTGGAGCACGACGAAGACCTCGTTGCGCTGCTCGACCTGCTCGGGCGTCAGGTTGGCGCGGGTCGACTGGACCTCCTGCAGGACCGCCACGATGTCGGTGCGGGCCGCGCATGTTCCAACGGCCTCGGCGTACGCCGGATCCTTGTAGGCAGGGTTCTCGGGGTTCGTGAGGTCTCCCTCGATCCCGTAGCCCTTGTCCTCGAGACATCCACGGAACTTGCCGAAGGCCTCGAACAGGCGGATCTCCGGCGGACGGTCGTCGACGTTCTGCGGCACCGTCTCGGCGCCCGTCTCATCGGGCCCCGCTGCGGGAGCGGTCGTCTCGGCGCCACCGCTCGGCGCCACCGTCGAGCCCGGGGGCAGGGTCGTGCCACCTGTGAGGTCGGGGCGCGCTCCCGCGACATCGGAGGGATCCATGACCTGTACGTCGTCGGCCGCACGCACGTAGGTGACCTCGTCGCCGCCGGAGCACGCCGTGACGAGCAGGCTGATGGCAAGACCGGCGAAGAGAACGGCGCGGGGGCGGCGGAGCATGCGGGGACACTAACCGTGACGGTGTTCCGTGCACCGACCGAGCGCGCCCGACGCCCGATGCTGCGAGGGATCGGCGCACCGGCTCCGGGGCGTCAGATGGGGGGCGTCAGATGAGGGGCCTCAGGCGAGGCGGAGGGTGACGATCTCGAAGGGTCGCAGCACGAGGGCGACGATCCCGTCGGCCGTGTCGAGCGACTCCTCGACGGTCTCGAGGAGGTCGCACCGTGAGGCACGCTCGATCCGGCGAGGCGTCCGCAGCGTGACCGGGGTCCGCCCGCCCGACGTCTCGTACAGGCGGACGATCAGATCGCCCGAACCGTCGTCGGCGCGCTTGACCGCAGTGGCCTGGACCGTGCCGGCGACGGCTGTATCGACGCGGACCGGCGCAGCGGCGAGATCGCCCGAACCCGCGACCCGACCGAGCGCCCGCAGCGGAAGGTTGAGCCGCTCGCCCTCGCGCACGACCGCGGCGAGACCCTCCACACCGCCCGCGTGCGGCATGAGTGACACGGTGCAGCGATGCCGACCGTGATCCTGCGTCGGGTCGGGGTACTTGGCCGCACGGAGCAACGACACGCGCACGCCACCGTCCTGCACGCCGTGTCCGTAGCGACCGTCGTTGAGGACGGCGACACCGAACCCGGGCTCCGACAGATCGACCCAGCGGTGCGCGCCCACCTCGAACTTGGCGGCGTCCCACGAGTTGCTGGCGTGGGTCGGACGCATGACGTGACCGAACTGGATCTCGCACGCGGCCTCACGCGCATGGACCGCGAGCGGGACCATCAGCGACAGCAGTGTCTCGTCCTCGTGCCAGTCGATGTCGAACGTGATGTCGAGGCGCGGACTCCCTGCGCGGAGGGTGATGTGCTGGACGAGCGTCGATGCTCCGAAGCGGCGATCGACGCGCAGCGTGGCCACGAGCGGTCCGGCGTCGACGATCTCGATCCAGTGCGCCGGCTCCAGGGGAGCGCCGAGGCCACGGGTCCACTCCTCGACGTCCCACGCGTCGTACTCGACGGGCTGATCGGGTGCGAGTTCGAGGCGAACGACCTCGCCGACGGGCACGAGCTCGCGGGCCGCGGCGATGTCGATCAGCGACACGATGTCGCCGTCGAGGTTCCACGACACCGAGAGCGAGCCGTTGGCGAACGTGTGCTCGGTGACGACGACATGGTCGTCGCACGGGAGAGCATTGTGGCGCGCGAGTCCCGATCCGTCGATCGCCACCATCGCCGCCGTGCGGCCGTCGTGGAGCAACTGGGTCGGTCCGTCACCCGACGGCACGAGCCGGGTGTCGGGAACGGCCCACACTTCGCGTCGGGCATCGGTGGCGGTGTTCGCGAGCACGAGCGCGCCGGTCGTGGGGCCGTCGTCGCTCGCTGAGCTGTCGAGGCCCATGTGGCGAGCCGCACGATCGATGATCCGCTCGCAGGCGGTGGCGATGCGCTGGTGCT
>Ga0172373_10001223_pt1 | contig 41767 bp, 38 predicted proteins | sample Lak10m_2_FD_114546 | JGI IMG/M metagenome (GOLD analysis project Ga0172373, IMG submission 114546) | Freshwater microbial communities from Kabuno Bay, South-Kivu, Congo - kab_092012_10m | ecosystem: Environmental > Aquatic > Freshwater > Lake | place: Democratic Republic of the Congo... | reverse complement strand
GATGTCGCAACATGATAGAAAATATGTAGGATAATGTCGTCTGTAGTCATGGGGTGTCTCCTCGTTAGGTTTGAGCACCTCTGAGGATACCCCATGACTCAACTAGCACCAAAGGTTACTAAAGTTGATGAAGCGTCACTCTGGCTATTTTTTCTTAATAATCTGCACTATGATCCTGTCTGCCTGCGTTGCCAGCACGCCAGCGGCCGCGCCGGAACCTCACAGCGTGGCACTTCCCGCCCAACCTCCCCAACCTGATTCCATTAATTTCAACCGCTCCATTCGTTTCGAGCACATCAGCCTCGAGCAGGGACTATCGCAAAGCGTGATTACTGTGATCTTCCAGGATAGCATGGGGTTCCTGTGGATCGGTACGGAGGATGGATTAAATCGATTTGACGGATACAGCTTCAAAGTCTACAAACCCGAAGCGGATATTGAAAATAGTATCAGCAACCGTTGGATCACATCCATCGTGGAAGATGAAGATGGATATATTTGGATCGGCACCCGTCAGGGCGGATTGAACCGCTTCGACCCCCGCTCGGGCCTGTTCACAATTTTCAAGCATGACCCTGCCGACAAGAACTCTCTGAGCAACAACCGCATCAATGCGCTTTATATCAAGAATAATACTCTTTGGGTTGGCACGGACTCGGACCTCGACAGATTTAACAGTGTAGATGGAACGTTCGTTCATTATCTTGGTACTGAAGATGGGTTAAAAAACCCCGTTACCTCTCTTTTTCAAGACAGCGCTGGCTTTTTATGGATCGGCATTCGTGACGGTGGTCTCTATCAACTGGACGAGACAACCAACTCGATTAGAGCCTTTACCAGCGGTAATAGCACGAACACACTCAGTGACAATAACATCACCTCCATTATTGAAGATGCAGAAAAAAATCTGTGGATTGCCACACAGAATGGTCTTAACCGCTATAAATCGAACACGCAAACCTTTGCGCGTTACAACCATCGTTCCGATGCGCCGGAAAGTGTTGCTAGCGATACTGTGAATTATTTATACGTGGACCACAATGGCATCATGTGGGTCGCCACCAGCGAGGGGCTGGATATTTACAATTCGCAACTCAACCAATTCATTCATTACCGCCATGAAAGAGAAAATCCCGACAGCATCAGCAATGATTTGATCCTATCCATTTTTGAAGACCGTGGCAATGTGATGTGGATCGGCACGAACGGCGGCGGCCTGAATAAATACAACCGAAAGCAGGATGAATTTGCCTATTATCGAGGCGATCTCTCCAACCCCAACAGTTTGAGCGGAAACCTGATCTCTGCCGTCTTTGTGGAGCCGAACAGTACAGTGTGGATTGGAACTCTCGACAGCGGACTGAATCGCTTCAGCCCCGCCACAGGTGACTTCAAGCAGTATCACAATGATCCCCAAAACCCTGATGCCTTAAGCAGCGATCAAATATATTCCATTTTGGTTGACCGCCACGGTACGCTTTGGGTGGGTACTTCCGCCGCATTGGACCTCTTCGACCCAAATACAGATACAGCCCGTCACTTTAAACCGCTTGGGGATGGCGGTAATCTATCGGGGCTTCCTGTTTATGCGCTCTACCAGGATCGCAAGGGATATATATGGATCGGAACAAGCAATGGGTTGGACCGATTTGATCCCGTTAATGGAGTCTTTATAAATTATGGGTATGATCCGCAGAATTCAAACAGTCTGACTGATTCTCATGTGGTTGCCATAAAAGAAGACCTGCAAGGTGATATCTGGATTGGCACAATGGATGGAGGGTTGAACCGTCTTCAAGTTAATACCGGGAAGATCATTCATTATCAAAACCGTCGCGGCGACCCCAAAAGCCTTGGTAATGACTCGATTTTGTCGCTCTATGAAAGTAAGAACGGCACCATGTGGGTGGGAACTGCAGGTGGTGGTTTGAACCGCTACGACTTAAAGACCGATTCGTTTACATCCTTCACCGAAAAAGACGGACTGCCCAATAATGTTATTAATGGCATTCTTGAGGATAAGGAAAATAATCTTTGGATCAGCACCAATTACGGTTTGTCGCGCTTCAATACGTTTACAAACACTTTTCGTAATTACACCGTCAGCGATGGGTTGCAGAGTAATGAATTCAACTCCAACGCGTATGCCATCACCCCATATGGTGAAATGTATTTTGGAGGCATCAACGGTGTAAATTTCTTCAACCCAATCACCATTTCAACTGATAGCTACGTGCCTCCCATCGTACTTACATCCCTCACTCAAAACGGCCTGCCTGTGGCAGCAGATGTGCAGGCGGAGGTCTTGAAGGAATTCACGTTACAGTGGCCTAATAACTCATTTGAATTTGAATTTTCCGCTCTCTCATACAGCCAGCCGAATAAAAATCAATACGCTTACAAGCTTGAAAACTTTGATGATAGTTGGAACAATATTGGCGTAAAACATAACAGCCTGTACACCAACTTACCCGGTGGAACATACACCCTGAAACTACGCGGTTCCAATGGAGATGGTATTTGGAACGAGGCTGGGCGTTCCATTAAGCTGACCGTCATTCCGCCGTTATGGGAGACTTGGTGGTTCCGCAGCTAATTGTACTGGTGTTGGGTACAATCGTGGCAGCCGGGTACCGCTGGCGGGTCAAATCCGTGGAAGGCCGCAACCGCCAGTTAGAGAATCTTGTCCAACGGCGCACATCTGACCTTGAAAAGCGGACTCGCGATATTGAAGCCTTGTACGAGGCAGATGAACGTATCATCCGAAATGTCACTTTAAATCAGATATTCCAAACGCTGGTGGATGTTTCCGTTTCTGTGCTCAAAGCGGATCGCAGTGTTGTCTTTGTCTGGAACGAAGACAAGAAGAAAATATTACCGCGCATCAGCAGAGGGTTCCAGCCTGAAACTTTGTATGCGCTCAATTTTGAAAATGGAGAAGGATTGGTTGGGCAGGCGATGGTGAGTGGAGAGCCAGTGATCGTTTCCGATTTGAAGATCAGCACCCTGCGCGGCGACCAGCAGACCGTCATCCGCAACGAAGGGATCCAATCTTATGCCCATTTTCCCATTATGGTGGATGGCCGTGTAGTTGCGATCTTTAATGTGGCGTATACACGTCCCAATGCCCTCAACGATGATTCCGTCCGCCTTTTCACTGCGCTATCCAACCGTGCCTCACTTGCCATTGCCAATATGGAATTGTTCGAACAGACAAAAGATCTGGCGGTGATGGAAGAACGCAACCGCCTCGCCCGGGATCTGCATGACAGCGCCAAACAAAAAGCATTCGCTGCGCTGGCGCAGTTAGGTACGGCCAATGGGATCATCCGCACCAAGCCGGAAGAAGTTATTCCTCACTTATCCGAGGCAGAGACCCTTGTCTATGAGGTGATCCAGGAGTTGACCTTCCTCATTCAGGAGATATATCCCATCGCATTGCAGGAAAAGGGATTGCCAACGATGTTGCGGGAATATGTCTTCGAGTGGGAAAATCGCAACGATGCAGTGATCAAGCTCACTGTCCAGAATGAGCGATCTCTTCCGCTGGATGTGGAGCAGGCCGTGTATCGTTTCATTCAGGAGGCGCTTGCCAATGTCTCGCGTCACAGCAAGGCAAAGCAGGTGGATATCTCATTGGTATATAATCCAGAGTCGTTGCAGGTCATCATCGCCGACGATGGGCACGGGTTCGACATGAATCAGAAAGCAAAAGGCATGGGGTTCCGCTCCATGCGCGACCGTATTAGCAGTATTCGTGGAACTGTTCAAATTCAGAGCGCGCCCGGGCAGGGGACGCGTTTGACTGCGCAATTACCGATAAAAGGCTGAGGCAGGAGATTTAAAAATGAAACATCATCGCACAAGCATATTGATCGCAGACGATCATGAAGTGGTAAGGAACGGTATCCGCTCGTATCTGGAGACGATCCCCGATTTTCAAGTGGTGGGTGAGTCGGCATCTGGTGAAGAGACGTTGACCATGGTTTCCGAACTGATCCCTGATATTGTTCTTTTGGATTTGATCATGCCGGGTATGGATGGTATCGAAACCACACGGCGGGTTAAGCAGGTCAGTCCGCGTTCACAAGTTGTGGTATTGACTTCCTATCATGAGGACGTGCATATCTTCCCCGCGCTCAAGGCGGGGGCAATTTCCTATATCCTCAAGGATATGAAAATGGAAAAGCTGGTGGAAGTTCTACACCGTGCGGTTCAGGGAGAGGTGACGTTGCACCCATTGGTCGCAGCGCGGGTTCTGCAAAATATCCGCGGCGAAAACGTTGGAGAACAACCCTTGTTTACTGAACTAACCGATCGTGAAACGGATGTGTTGAAGCTGATCGCGGCTGGGTTGACGAACAGCCAGATTGCCGAAAAACTTGTCATTAGCGAAAATACGGTGAAGGGGCATGTCAGCAATATCCTGAGCAAATTACATCTCGCAGACCGAACACAGGTGGCTGTATATGCCTGGCAGCAGGGGATTGTGAACAGGAATAATACGAAAAAAGAGTAGTCTGTAATTTTTAGAAGAACTTCGAATAAAAGGTCTCAAATAAAAAAACGCCCACGAATTTTTCGTGGGCGTTTTAGTTTATTCCTTTGTGTTTTCGAGCACTGTCAGGAGAGCTTCGTATTCCTCGCAGCATTCGGGACACATATCCAAATGCTCATGGACAAGCGGGGTGATCTTGTCCGCATCTTCGCCTTGGACTTCAGTTTCCACGAATTCATCAAGGCGGGCGTACATTTCGCTGCAGGAGAGTTCCTCTTCGCGGGCATTTTCCAGCACGCGGAGGAACTTCAGAACCACTTCATCTTTGAGTTCCAGCGTGTCCCGTTGAGGATTGATCGAATTTTGAATGCGTTGAATAAAATTTTTTAGGTTCATACAAAATAGTGACGATTAATAAAATATTAATCTTACTTTTGCTCGAAGGCAGTCAGCAGGTCTTGTGGGGTGAGTTCTTCGAGGGCGAGGCGTCGCTTAAGCCTCAGGCGGGCATCGTGCAACAATTTGTATAGAGCATTTCGGTTGGTCTTCATGCGTTTGGCAGCTTCCTCCATCGGCATATCCTGCAGACCTAACAGAACGAGCGCCTCACGCTGTTTGGCGGTGAGTTCCTCTTCCAGAATGCGGCGGACGCGCACGAGCATGTCTGAGCGCTCTGCGGAGGTTTCAGGGGATGCTTGGGGGTCAGCGAGCAGGCCGGGGGGCGGGGGAGCGTCTTCGTTCTCGGTCAGTTCATCGAGAGAGGCGTCGCGCCAGCGTTTGCGGCGCAGTTCGGTCAGGGCGATCCGAATGGCGATCTTGTGAACCCAGGTGGTGAAGAGACTTCTGCCTTCAAAGGTGTCGAGCTGGTCGAGGACGCGCAGAAGGGTCTCCTGCGTGACTTCTTCCACGAGGGGTTGAAAAAGAGGGTCATCAGAGGAAAGCCAGCGCGAGAGAGCATAAGGCAAGCCCTTTTGGATGACCTCGCGCAGGTCATTTAATGCTTCGCTGTGCTTTTCGCCTGTGTCTCGCAGATTCGCCAGCCAGGCTTCGTTGGTACGTGTTGTCATTGTATGCTGATTATAAAAGAGATTTCAATGGGAATCCAAATTCTTATGAAAGTATGAGACTTTCTGATAGTTCGATTTGGGTATTTGGGAACAAAAAACTGCCTTTTGGCAGTTTTTTGTGGTCGCAACAGGACTCGAACCTGTGACCTTTCGGATGTGAACCGAATGTTCTAACCAGCTGAACTATGCGACCAGGAAAGCGACCGAGATTATAGTATAGCCTCCCGCCTTTGGCAAGTATTAGGGTGGCGGCAAATAATCCCAGGGGTTGACCTTCATACCTGCCATCAATTCAAAGTGCAGATGTGGCCCAGAGGAACGGCCTGTGGAGCCGACGGCGCCGATCACTTCCTCCTGCCCAACGCTTTGGCCGCAACCAACGTTGAATGCGCTCAAGTGAGCATACAGGGATTGAAAGCCGTTGCCGTGGTCGATCATGATCATGTTGCCGTAGCCGTAATCGTTCCAGCCTGCATACACCACCACGCCTGCGTCTGCCGCGTACACGCCTTCGCCCAAATTGCCGGCGAGGTCAATGCCGAGGTGATTTGTTTTTGTCGAATAATCAAAGCCTGAAAGATAATGCTTATTGGTCGGGTACACGTAATATCCGTACCCAACCGCGCCGCCGCTGACAGGGTCACACGCACCCGCGCCAAGCACTCGCGCCGACGCGGGGTTTTCACGCGTTACACCGAGCGGCGCGCTCCAACTGACAAATTCTCTTTTGCCGTGGGGGATGATCAGCCACTTCTCAACGGGGATGTTTGCATTTTCATAATCGCTGAAGGATTTGGGGTCAAGATTATTTCCAGGATATTCAATAATATCCGCAGCGGTCACGCCATAAAATTCAGCCCAAGCGCCAAAGCTAAGTCCGCCCAGCCATTGCCAGTACACGCCATCCACTGGGAGAATGTTCAACTCCTGACCGGGCTTTAGTGAATGGGGGTCATCCAAAAGGATTTCATAGTTACCCCACAAGATCGTTTGAGGATCCAATCCGAATTTCTCGGCGATTCCAAAAACCGTATCGCCATCCTGCACGGTATATTTTGAAATTTCATTCCGTGGGCGATTTGGGATGTTCGTATGAATTTGCGCAGAACGGGCGATGCCATCGGTGATAGGTAGTTCCAGCATGGGCACGAAGACAGGATCTACACTTTCGCTCACCGCTGGATTTGTCACCTGCTCACTGTTTCCTGATAGCGGGGAATTGATCTGACGGAAAAACCCCTGCACGAGCGCAATGACGATCCCAATGGCGATGATCGAAAACAGGTTTGTGCCAATGCGCAAAAGCGATTCGCCCAGCCCCATTTCCACGAGACGGTTCATGCCACGCGTGAGGAAACTGCGTCGTCTGAGAGGAGAATCAGCGACTGTGTCCTCTCCCTTTTTACCGCCGCTCTTGGATGGATTTGGAGCATCTTCTTTGAAGTTGTTTTGCATATTTGTCATCATAACATGGGTAAAAAATCGAAGTCAAGTTGGGCGGGAAATACTCATCTTGCCTTAAGCAGCAGAATGACTTTTCCGCATGAAAAATAGCCGCACAAGTAGGACTCCAATCAAACAAGCCGTTCCGCCAATCACGATGGCAGTTTGCACATCCCATGTTTGTGCCAGCCAGCCGACCATAATGCTGCCAAAGGGAGCTACTCCTTGCAATGCCCAAAAGTAGATGCTGAACACCCGTCCGCGAAGATCGTTGGGTACTTCCATTTGGATCATCGTGTTCATGGTCACCAGTTGAGTTACCGTTCCCCAGCCAATGAACGCCAGCAGTACCAGTGAAAGATTCATGTTGGCGAAAATCCCCAGCAAAATGACTGGGAAAATAAAAGCAACCTGCCCCCATAACAGCATTTTATTTTTATTTGCTGAACTGAGATACGCCACAAGAAAAGCCGCAGCTACAGCTCCCACTCCTTGAGCGGTATACAGGCTGCTTGTCCGCGCGGCGATGATGGGCTCCGTATCCATGACGGTCTTTAAAATATCACGCGCCAGTGCAGGAATCTGTTGCAGCAACGGAATACCAAAGAAACCCAATAATGAAGACATTAAGATGGCGGAAAACACTACCGAATTTTTCCTGATGTAGTGAAGACCTTGCTTGAATTCGCTCCCCATGCCTTTAGAGATGGTCGCTTCTTCTTCCACTTTGAAACTGGTCCGTGCTACGAGCAGACCGATGATCACGAAGATGAAGCTGAGCCCATTCGCCAAAAAGACGCTGCCCTCGCTGCCGGTGGTTGAGATCAGCCATGCCGCGCTGAGCGGACCAAGTACACGCCCAAGGTTGAACGCTGTAGTTTGCAGTGCGATTGCGCTTGGCAGAGCCTCACGTCCTGCGAGTTCAATCAGCATGGCTTGACGCGCCGTCACCTCCACAGAGACGGCTGACCCGTAGAAAAATGCCAAAGTGACAATGTGCCAGATCTGAATTTTTCCTGTATAGGCAAGGTACGCCAGCCCAAATGCTTGCAGTGACATGATGGCCTGAAACAGAATGACCGTCTTGCGTTTATCCCAATGCTCGACGAGCACACCAGCTGGGAGTGCAAATAACAAGGTTGGGAGTGTGTTCGAGAATCCGATCAGACCCAAGTCCAGCGGACGGCCAGAGATGCGATAGGCGAGATAGGGCAGGGCGGTAGCTTGCATCCATGTGCCGATGACCGAGACGAATTGACCGATGAGAAACAGGACATAATCGCGTGAGGAAAGGGCAGGGAAATGATCTGTCAACCAGGTTTTGAGTGAAGGCATTTTTTACTGTAATGGAACAACACATTCGGGGCGGTCATTGCCCGGTTTGTTGACCAAATTTGAGACGGCGTAGGCGGACATTTTGTCAGATGGGAAAGGCTTGATGAGCGGGAGCAGGCGTTCGGGGGGCTGAGGCGCGGCATCCAGCCATTGGGCATAATCCTTCTGGTTCAAGATCACGGGCATGCGGTTGTGCAGAGTCGCCATCAACTCATTGGGTTCGGTGGTGATGATGGTGCAGGTACGCAGGGTGCCGCCGTCTGGCGAGTGCCATTCATCCCAGAGACCCGCGAAGGCGAAGGGGGCGCGGTCTTTCATGTGAATGAAATATGGAACCTTTGTTTTTTCGCCGCCTTGCGCTTTCCATTCGTAAAATCCATCGACGGGGATGAGGCAGCGCTTGTATTTGAAACTTCCGCGAAAGGATGGTTTCTCGGCGATGGTTTCGCCGCGCGCATTGATGAGACGGTTTGCGATGGTTGGGTCTTTAGACCAGGAGGGGATTAGCCCCCACGAAAAAAAGTCCGCCTTGTTTTTTGCGTCATTTGGGATGGCAAGAACAGGTTGGGATGGGGAAATGTTGAAGCGGGGCGCGAATTGATTCGGAAAGATAAAATCGCCAAAGGCATCCTTTAATTCCGATGGGTCAACGGTGAGGGTAAAACGTCCGCACATGAATCTACTCCTTATTGAACAACGATAAAAGATTTATAACCCGCTTTGGTTTAAAGTGAAATAGAAGGTGGAGCCTTTGCCCGGCGTGGATTCAACCCAGATCTTTCCACCGTGGACTTCGATGATACGCTTGACAATGGTCAGGCCGATACCCGAACCGAAGGTGTTGGCATCCAACTTGTTGAATAAGCCAAAGATGCGATCGCAATATTGAGGTTCAATACCGATGCCATTATCCTTTACAAAGAAGGCCGGCTTGCCGTTCGCATCCAGAATCGTTCCGATGTGGATGCGCGGGTTGGGCTGGGTTCCCATGAATTTTATGGCATTGTCCATCAGGTTTTGCAGGGCTTCCACCAGGCGGACGTGGTCTCCGTGGATCTTTTGTCCGGAGTCGGTGAACTCAATGAGGACATGCTTTTCAGCAGCCTGTCCTTCCACCACAGCAAGCGCATCCTTTACGATCTTGGCAAAACTCGTTTCGATCGGGTCGTTTATGATCCTGCCAATGCGTGAAAGCTCCAACAGGTCTTTTAATAGCTCCTGCATTTTTTGCACGGCATGTTGGATTCGTTTAATATCTTTGTTGAAGCTTTCAAAATCTCCGCTGCGGGCATCTTTTTCGAGATAGCTGAGAAACCCGGTAATGGTGACCAGAGGGGATTTTAAATCGTGCGAGACGGTGTAGGTAAACCGTTCCAGCTCGGCATTCTTTGCCTCCAATTCAGCGATCAATTTCTCGCGTTCAAGATCCGCCTTTTTTCTTTCGGTGATCTCACGGGCAATGCCGATGGTGCCGATCACTTCTCCTAGTGAATTGTGAATTGGGGTTTTAATGGCTTCCACCCAGTATTCCCTGCCAGAATAATCCGATTGAAGTTCCTCCACCTGCCTTCGTTTATTGCTTTGGATAACCTCCAGATCATCCTTGCGATATTTATCGGCATAATTTTTTTCCCATATTTCATGATCTGTTTTTCCGACGATATCTTTGATTTCTTTCCCGCAGGTCATAGCGAATTGTTCATTGACTGCGATATAACGACTGTCCAAATCTTTGAGCCAGACCATATCTGGGATGTTATCCAAAATTGCATTTTGCCGCAGAAGAGTTTCCATCAACAACTCCTCGGCTTTCTTTTGAAGAGTGACATCCTGAACAGCCCCCACAATGCCTATCAGGCGGTTTTCCTCTTTGCTCCACACCGGGTGGGCGAAGATGCGTTCCCAACGGATCTCTCCATTTTTTGCAAATGTACGGATTTCGGAATTGATCACATCCTTGTTCTGCCGTAATTTTTCCATATCCTGCGCATCTTTTTCAAGATCATCGGGATGAACGTGGGCAGTCCAGCCGCCTTTATCAATGTATTCCTGAAAGGTGTAGCCGGTCATTGTTTCAAATGCGCCTGCTGTCCAGATCAATTGCACACTGCCGTCTTTGGCAACAGACCCTTCAAAGGTGTAATCGGAACTAACGCTGGAAATGCGTTTGTAGCGTTCTTCACTGATGCGCGCCCGTTGCAGTGCATTTTTCACCGTGCGGGATGACAAGTATTGCAGAATAGCTCCCATGGGAAAGATTGCAAAACTAAGAACCCATGTGCTGATCGCAGAACGATTTATGCTTTGGCTGATCAACCCCTGATCTTCAGCGTACAACATGGCCAGACCCGAGATCAGCGAAACGATCGTTAGTCCCATTGTGAAGCGTCCGCCGAGCAGAATCCCTGCAATAACAATGACGAGCGGATATCCCAGCAGGTACGACTCGCCTTGCACACCGTCTCCGGTAAATGCGGAAATCGTGAAGAAGAGCCAAATTGCGATCACCTGTATGAAGGAAACGGCACGAAGATGTCCCTTTCTTAGAAGAACGAATAAAGTGATATTGATGCCTTCTGCGATCGAACCCTGAAAAAACACACGGGGCGTATCCTGTGGCACATAAAGGGAGAAATACAGCATATACGGGATAGGTACAAGGATCAACCCCCACAGAATCATGTGCAGCAAATACGCCTGATGGGTTTCCTCTTCATTTTCAAACTGCGGAGGGGTCAGAAGTTTTTTTAAAATGTCTGGCATCATGCTTTACTGCCTCAGCTTTCTTACATCCCCGGCGCGCATGGTCACACCGATCGAATCCAAATATTCCAGCAATGCCTGAATATATTTTCGGGTTGTGTCCAACATATCGCGTACTTCGCCCAGTGTGATCTGTCCCTTTTGCTGAATGGCGGTTTTTATCTTATCCACCATCGCGTCATAATCTTCTTTGCGGAAGATGACCTCCTGTGAAACTGCCACCAGCTTGCCCATTTCAATTAAAGCGTTGACGATTTCCTCGCCGACTTCCGCCTGACATTCCTTGACGCTTGGAGTGGCGTAGGGACTCTTCTCGAACTTACGCATCAATTCCTGCACCTTTGCCTGCTCTGCCGTATTGAAGCGAATCTCATGCCCGACATTTGCCACCCGCAGACTGTGATCCGCGACAGTTTGATCTGCGATGAGCTTGTTAATGAGCGCATTGAAGATACGAGGCGTGAGTTTGAGCCTGCTTTTTAACTCTTCGCGAAGAATTCCACGTCGTAGGGGATATTGTTTGTGGAACGTATCAAGGATGGTTTCAACCCGTCCACGTAAATCGTTCCAGTGGGGGAGAGCAATGGCGAGCGCATCGCTTTTTATGCCTGGTTTGCCTTCATCCAAAAGAATAAGCTGGCCGCTTTCGATTAGTTCCTTGAGTGCGGAATCCGCAGTGGGTGCATCCAGCCGTGATTTGGCGACGATCTCTTTCAGCGGGGCGGCGTTCAATGCCAGTGATGCTTCCAGGATGATATCGGATGGGGAGCCTTGAGCGAGGGCTTCCAGTGATTTCAGCACATCTTCGTCAAAACGTTTGTGCCTGCCTTTGGGCTGATGATCGATTACCACTCCGCCACCGAGGGTTTCGCTAGGTGAAGGGCGGCGTAGAATGTAGCGATCGCCGCGCACAGTGACGAGCGGTTCGCGCAGTTCAAGCTGTATCCAGCCTTCTTCACCAGCCTTGAGTTCTTCCATGCCAAGCAGACGCAGGGTCGCCATTGTTTCGCTTGCACCGACGAAGAATTTGACTTCATCGCCATGTTTTATGGAAAACTCCACATCTTTGAGTAGACGAAAACGGGCATCGATCCTGCGGGTTGATTGATACTGGCTCGGGTTCCTTCGGACAACTACTTCGCCGCGCCGGATCAATTCAGTATCCACACCGGAGATGTTGACTGCTGTGCGTGAACCGGGGATGGCCGTCTCTTCTTTTTTCTTGTGCGTTTGTAATCCGCGTATACGTCCTGTTTGGCCGGAGGGCAAAATTTCCACTTCATCGCTAATGGACAGATGCCCGTCACTGAGTGTGCCCGTGACCACGGTGCCGAATCCGCTGATGCTGAAGACGCGGTCGATTGGCAGGCGCGGACGGTTCAGGTCGAGCCGTGCGGGTTTATTTTCAAGGAGGGTTTGAAGATGGGAAATTAATTCGTCGAGTCCCGTTTTTGTTTTGGCGGAGACCCGGATGATGGGCGCACCCTTGAGGATGGTGTCGCTTACAGCGGCGCGGATATCGGTTTCCAACAGATCAAGCCACCCTAAGTCTGAGGCGAGGTCTGTTTTGGTGATGACGATCAATCCAGCGGGGATCTGTAGAACATCCAAAATCGCCAGATGTTCCTTTGTCTGCGGCATTACACCTTCATCGGCAGCGATGACGAGCAAGGCTGCGTCGATCCCGCTGATGCCTGACAGCATATTCTCGATAAAGTCACGGTGGCCGGGCACATCCACGATGCCGACCTCTTGACCATTCGGGAGTGTGAGCCAGCCGAAGCCGAGCTCAATGGTCATCTCGCGGGCTTGTTCCTCTTTGAGACGGTCCGGGTGCGTACCAGTAAGCGCTTCGATCAATGTGGACTTCCCGTGATCCACGTGTCCTGCTGTTCCAATAACTCTCATGTTTTAATTTAACCACACTTTGAAAATAAAACAGTGGAAATCTGACTGATCTCCACTGTTCGCTGATATCTATTTGCTGATCACTTTTTGGTTGTTTTTTTCCCGTGACCCATGATGCGTTGATAGGAGGTCATCCATTCATGTACCACGTTCATCATTTCCTGCAATTGTGTTTCGGTGGCGTCGGTGGTCTGATGCATTTGGTCCTGCAGGACTTGTGCGGCATCGTTTAAGGTTGTGATGCGGCTTTCATATTTCTGAACTTCCTTGCGAATGTCGCGGAAGGATTCTTCAGAGGAGAGGCTGTATCCCGTCCAGCGTTTTTGGTCGTCGGCTTTGAAGCTGATCCATTCCTGCCGTAAACGGTCTTCCGCGAGACGCTGCATTTCAGTCACTTCACTGATGCGGCGTTCGAGCTTGGTGTTGAGTTCGAGATAGGTATCTTGAGCTTTTTTTGCGCCGCGCAGGGCTTCGTCCAGCCTTTGGATGTGTGAATCAAGACCTTCGGATTCTTTTTGGAAGGCTTCGAATTTTTCCTTCCATTCCTTCCATGCGCGGTCGCGGTCGATCTGCGCGATGGCCTGCTGTTCAATAAAGGCTGTCTGTGATTGCTTGCGCTCAAGTTCGGACGCGATCAATTCGGTAAAGCGTGTTTCCACATTGCGGATGCTGTCGGCGGTGATGGTTGTCTTTTCGCGGTTCTCATCGATGCGTTTGCGCAAGGAGGTGATCTCGCCCTGAACATCGGCAACCCGTTTCAGGTCGTTCTTGCGAGTCTCTTCCGATGCCTTCAAGGCATGCTGTACATCTTCGTTGGAGCGTTTGGCATCGTCAACACGTAGTTTGAGGTCGCTGACGTTGTTTAGCACGCGCTGGATCTCGTCCGCGCGTTCCTTGAGCTGCTTTTTGATGTCCGTTAAATTCGTGGTCGTCTTCAGCGTGTTAAGAGCCTTGTCGATCTCGGTAAATTCGGCCTGCACCCGCTTTTCAATTTCCTTGTCCGCTTTTGCGCGTACCTTTTCATTCTCCTCAATGATCTTGAGGAGGTCGCTGCGCTGCTTTGTCAGCATGGACTCAAATTGCTCCACGCGTTTTGTGGCAGGCGTAATATCCGCTACCTGCTTGGCGATGACCTTGATCTGTTTGGATACAGCATTGACCGAGGTATCAAAGGAAGCCAGCCGCTCGCTTAACGCGCCAAGGGTTTCCTTGTTATCGCGTTGTTGTTTTTCCAAAAAGTCTAGCCGCTTGACGAGTTGTTCAAATTCCATATTGCACTCCGCTGTTTATGTAAATCCTGTCATTGCAGGCTGCGTATCTTGTGGTGTAGCAATCCCAGGATGGCTAATTCTGAATAAAATTATAGCACGCCGTTTTATTGTCCAATGCGATTGAAAAGGGCGGGCAGGTTTGCCAGAAACGGCTGCAAGATCTGCGGGAACATTCCCATGATGAAAAGCCCGATCACTCCCAGCCCGAGCATGGTCATTTGCACCCAGGACTCGTTCACTCCCCATTTATTTTCTTCATCCTCCACCATGACGAAAACCGCCAGGGTGCGGATGGCTGCCACCATCAAGCCCAACATCCCGATGAATACCCACACCGTGGTGCTGAGGGATTGGCCTGCCAGTTCCTGCCAGATCGCCAAACGGGCAGGGAAGCCCGCCAGCAGCGGGAAGCCCGTCATAGATAGGTGGGCAAGGATGAGCGCGGCAACCGTAATCGGATAGCTGCGGGCGAGTCCCTGCACTTCGCTGAAACGCAGGGTGTAGGCTTTTCGTTTAATGATTGACAATGCCAATGCCCAGACAGCCAGAGCCAACCCACGCGGGATAAGGATGAGGAATGTGAGATTGACAATATCCGAAGATCGCAAGCCCATGATGAGGATCAACAAGCCTGTTTCGGCAATTGTGGCATAACCCAGCATCCGCCCGATGTGGCGTTGCAGGGACGCAAAAATTCCACCGCTCGCTACCATGAATACCCCGGCAAATTGGATGGCGCTGGCAAGCTGGGGGGTTGTCCGCAGCCAGGCGTATCTGTCTAAAAAGCCAAGAGCAAAAATGACAGTGAAAGTGGGCAATGCCCAAAGCAGAAATCCCGTTGCATACGGCGAGGATTCTTCCATCAACATCGGAATCCAGTTGTAAAGCGGAAAGACTGCGAGCAGGAAGGCAAAGCCAAGCCCAAGCATGGTGCCTGCTTGTGTGGTAGTGCCAAGGTCACCGGGGCTGGCTTCCACGCCGGCAAGCATCCATCCAGAAAAAAGGATGAAGGGCATGGCAAGCGTTTGATAGATGAGGAAGCGGACCACACCACGTCCGGGCTTTTGGTACATTGGCACCAACAACGGGACGACGAGCATCGCAGCAATTTCAAGCAGCAGTGCTGCGAATAGGAATGGCTCCACCGCGATGGACGCGGTTAACAACGAGATGATCATCAATCCGAGTGAAACGAATCGGTTTGCTGTGCCGGATGCTTCTGTGCCAAAGAACCACAGCGCTGCCACACCATAAATGATGGCCAATAGCGGCCCATCGGCTTTGCTGAATTCAAAGCTTCGCCCGAAGAATTGAACAGAGGGGGATATCTTTATCGAGATCGAACCGAGCAGCAGGGCGGTGTCGATCGGAATGGCCAGGGCGGTCAGTGACAGGATGGCAGATAAAGTCCCTCCCGCCCAGGCAGAATATTTTTCGCGCAGCAGGAATAGGATCAAAGCACCCGCAGTAAAAGGGACACCGATCCACAGAATGGGAGCGCTCATAGTTCCTCCTCGCTTTCCAGCGGAGTGGAACCAGCTACCAGAAGGTACGAACCGACAATGCCCAACCCTAAGTTTGTTATCGCTAAAAAGCCAGTCACAAGGATGGAAGTTTCAACAGCTGCGTAAATGATCTCGAACCCTGCCAACATGGTCAGCAATCCGAGTGTCACTCGCAAAAGGTCAGAGGTAACGCCGAGGTGAACTACACCAGCGCCGATCAGCAGCAGCCCGCCTGCGATTACTGGATAGCCAAGACCGGGGATGGCTGCTTCAATGCGCGGGGTTGCGCCGGCAGTTACCAGCGCAACGATCAGGATCAGGATAACGCGGAACCACTGTCCGCTTGGCAGGAACGAAACTTCCTCTTCAGTATTATCGAGGTTGGTTAATCCAAGGCGGGTCATGCCGAGGGCAGCTACAACCATCCAACCTGCAATCAATTTGACAGAGCCCATCACAAAAGGAAGATGGCGTGACGCGAGCCAGAAAACAGAAATGTATTGAACTGCCAGCGCGCCAAGGTTGAAGCGCCAGTCGCGGTTGACAAGGATGGTTGTGGATGTTCCAAGGATCAGCCCAACAGAAACCCAGGAGATAATGGTAGCCAGCATGTTATCGGGAACCTTGAGATAAGAGCGAAATAAAGAGGGCTAGGAAAAGCAACGTCCACATAATGCCGCCTTCCCCTTCCAGTGTTGTGATGATGGATTGACTAAGCCTCGCCAGAAGGCGGTATAAACTCCAAAAAGTTTGAGGGACTACATTCAGGCGCGAGGCTGTAGAAGTGACCCAATGGGCACGGATGGGGTTGAGGATTCGGAAACGCGGTGTGGCCCAAACCAGCCCAAAGGTCAGGATGGAAGCGATGAGGGCTTGCAGCCATGCTCCGATCTGGAGCGCGCCTTTCCAGCCGATAAACCCAAGTGCGATCTGAACAACGATCAAAAGAATAATCCCTGCAGGGTAAACGGCGCGCGTCCAGCCTGGCTGAGATTCCAGGGTGTCACGTTCGGCGGGACGTAAGGCGTGGCGGATGAAACCAGCCATTGTCAATGCTTGTGCGACGATCACAAAGGGCAGGAAAAATCCAAGGTTGCCAATCCATGCGCTTGCAGTCAGAGAAAATGGCAAAGCGGAAAGACTCCACACACCTATGAGCATCGCACGGTTTAGCCAGGTGATCTGCACGGAGGTAAGGAAGAGCGCGCCGCCAACAAGAATCAGGGCGCAGCCCCATGCGATGGCACCTGTTGGGTTGCCACTTAATGCTGAGATCACAGAGAGCGATACAAGGCTGATGACCCAATAAGGACGGCCATTTAATTCATCGGGTGCGCGCAGCCACATCCAACCGCCGTAAAGCGTTGCGCCTACTGAGAGGGTTATCAATAACGGAGTGATGATTGAATTCAAGCTTTCAGCTGGTGTGTGTGCCAAAACCACCATGCTTGAAGCCGCTGAGATCAACCGCAGGGATGTGCCAAGTCCACGCCGCAGATTGGATTCGGAAGAGTATGGAAGGTGAAGTGGAAACACGCCCAAGCGCAAACCCGCCGCAGCCACCAGAAACAGACCAGAACTAGCCGACAAGGATTGGAAATCAAAGGCGCTTCCTGTGCCAGCATTCACAATATTCGCCCACAACAAAAGCGCGAGACCAAACGCTCGGGCTGAAAATGAGACCACCACTTTTTCGTTGTTTGTTCTTCCATCTACCGAGCGCAGTTGGGTAAGCAGTTCGGTCAGGTCCAAAAATGCCCACACCAATAATAATGTGAGCGGGTTGTCTGCCGTCACTGCCAAAATTCCAACGCTGCCCAGCGCGAGCACGCCCACCCATGCAAATGAGTTGATAAAAACAGGCTGCGCCACCGCCGTCAACAACGTGGCCAGTGTCAATGCGGCAATGCTGATCGCGAACGGCCATGAGATTTCATCCGCGTGAAAAAGGATCGGGGGCGAAAATAAGGAGTATGGCTGCCACGCGGGCACAACGAGCTCAAAAGGCATTCGTGCCAGCCAGAGTGCCACGCTCAACAACGCCAGAATAGCGCCACCCGCAGCCACCAGCCAGGCGTAACGTGCAGTGGGCAGAAACACGCGCAAAACGATCAATGTCAGCGCCGTGACAAATAGTAAAAGGCAGGTGATCAAAATTAACATGGGAGTAAGCAATTGTATCAGTTTTATTGCTGGCATACTTTCCCCGTTTGCTTTTGGTACAATCCCCAGCATGATTTATCGATATCAGCAACGATCTTTTCGACAAAAAGCCCTGCTCTTGATATTTGCGATTACTCTGACTACATCCTGCGCTTTTCCCGCCGACCTTTCACAGGGAGAAGTTACGCCTCTTTCCACGCTCGAACCTGCTTTTGTTTCCCCTGATGTTTTTCCCACGCTGACGCCTTTTCAGCCCGCCTCCGCAGCTTCTCCGGACCCCAACCTTTCAATTGGTACTCCGGAGCCTTTCCCTACTTTCACGCCTTACCCAACGAAATACGTCCTTGGTGATGGACTGCCTACACCTGTGGCCGCCCCAGCAGGGGTTGAAGTATCTATCGTCAACAACCCGTTGACAGGTTTGCCCGTGGCCGATCCATCTCTTTTACAGCGTCGTCCGCTTGCCATCAAGATCGGCAACTCGCCTGATTATGTCCGTCCGCAATCGGGGCTGACCCTGGCGGATGTTGTCTATGAATATTACATCGAGTGGGGAGACACGCGCTTTGTCGCTGTCTTTTTTAGCAATAATTCACCCCAGGTCGGCCCGGTCCGCTCCGGCAGATATATGGACGAGCATGTAGCGCGCATGTACCATTCCTTCCTTATGTTCAAGGGCGCTGACCCGCGTGAACTGAATTACTTAAAAGGGACAGATATCAGCCAATTCCTCATCATTGTAGGAATTGGTAATTGCCCGCCGTATTTCATTGGTCCCTATAAACGCGACTCCTATAATAATGTATTCTTCAACATGAATAAATGGGCCGCCTGTGTTGCCAAAAAAGGATTCGATAATTCCCCTCAAACCATCAGCGGCGGTTTTTTCTCCACCGATGTGCCTGCGAGCGATAAGCAAGCCGCTCGGATCTATTCCTTCTATTCAATATACAGCTACAATTATTGGGAGTATGACCCTTCCACGCAAAATTATTTCCGTTACCAGGAATCGCAGGATATGGTCAACGGCAAAGAGGCAGCGTACGCTCCTTTGAGCGACGCGGTGACTAACCTTCCTGTGACTGCGTCAAATGTGGTGGTGCTCTTCGTACCGTACATTTTTGCGAATTCGTACAATGCTCATGACGAAGTCTATAATGTTGACTTGATCGACTATGGAAAAGCGATCGTCTTCCGCGATGGTTTGGCCATTCCAGCGTATTGGAATCGCACAGAAATGGACCAACCCATCCTGCTGACCAATTTGGATGGCAGCCCGATCTACATGCGCCCTGGGCGTACCTTTTATGAAGTGATGGGCACCACTTCCACTTATGTTCAAGACGGCACGGACTGGCGTTTCAATTTCCAGACACCCTAAAATAATATGCGCCGTGATCCCTAACCATGGCGCACTATCTTCATTAATAGATTAAAATGTTTGCATCCCGGTTGGTCCGGAGTCCCTATGACCTTTGATCCCGTTTTTCTCAGCAGCTTAACCCTCGTACTCACCGCGTTTGGTGGAGCTTTTCTCGCCGCCTTGTGGATCAGCCTCGTGGTGTGGACGTATCGAGACATCCGCGCCCGTGCCCGAGATCCATTGGTGCAGACTCTCGCCGCTTTGTTGGTGGCGATCTTGAATTTGCCCGGTGTGTTGGTTTATCTTATCCTTCGTCCGCCGCGGACCTTGGAAGAGGAATACCAGCGCACCTTGGAAGAGGAAGCGTTATTGCAGGCGCTCGAAGACCTTCCGCTCTGCCCGGGCTGCGAACGCCGCGTAAAGGAAGATTGGCAGATCTGCCCCAATTGTCACACGAAATTAAAGAAAACCTGCCACAACTGCTCCAGGTTCATGGAACTCTCGTGGAATCTTTGTCCATACTGCGGAACACCAGCGCCGGGCATGAGGTTGGAAGCCACGAGCATGGATGACGCCCTGCGCGGCATGAAGATGAATGAAGATCACGGCGACGTCAAAGTCGAATAGCAAGTAGTCCGCAAGTTGCTCTGCTTGCGGATATTTTTTGTAAAGTAGGAATTTTATGAAAATAGAATCGATCACCTTGTATCATGTGTCCATGCCATTGATCGCGCCTTTTGAAACTTCTTTTGGCCGCGAGACGAATCGTCAGTGCGTTATCATCGAAATTCATTCTGAGGGACTTGTCGGGTACGGCGAGTGCGTTGCGAGCTACGACCCCGGCTATAACTACGAGACCACCGGCACCGCCATGCACATCCTTAAGGATTTCATTGCTCCTTTGATCCTTGGCAAGGATGTGAAAGATGCGAGCGGTTTTCAGGAAAAGATCGATGGTATTCGTGGTCATTACCTTGCCAAAGCAGGCGTTGAGATGGCGATCTGGGATTTGCTCGGCAAACGTGCTGGCAAATCGCTGCGTGAGTTATTCGGCGGCGTACGGGACAAGGTGGAAGTGGGAGTATCGATCGGTATCCAATCCTCTCCCGAGAAGATGGTCGAGACCGTGGCGGACTTTGTCAAGCTGGGCTATGCGCGCGCGAAGCTCAAGATCAAACCTGGTAAGGATGTGGAAGTCGCAGCCGCTGTCCGCAAAGCATTCCCGAACTTGCGATTGCAAGTGGATGCAAATTCTGCGTTTACCATGGAAGATGTTCCCAGCCTCAAGCCTTTGGACACACTAAATCTTCTTCTCATTGAACAGCCTTTGTTTGAAGATGATATTTGGGATCATCATAAATTTCAGGAGCAGTTTGAAACCCCTGTCTGCCTGGATGAAAGCATCATCACACCACGCCATGCACGCTACGCCATTGAAATGAAAGCCTGCAAGATCATCAACATTAAAGCGGGCAGGTTGGGCGGTTTGAGTCAGGCAATCATGGTGCATGATCTGTGTCAGCAAAATAATATGCCTGTCTGGTGCGGCGGTATGTTGGAGACCGGTATTGGCCGCGCTTCCAATCTCGCGCTTGCTTCTCTTCCCAACTTTTTTCTGCCTGGTGATGTCTCCGCTTCCGACCGCTATTACGCTCAAGATATCACCAACGAACGCTTTGTCCTGAACGCAGACTCGACCATTGACGTCCCGCGCGGTGTAGGGTTGGGTGTAACCGTCGATCAAGATGCGTTGAAATCCTTTACGCTGTCTCAGGTAAAATTAGACAAGATCTAATCCGCTTTACCTTTTGTAATTGCAAGCACGAGGCGTGTACCTTGCTTCGTGCTTTTATTTTGAAACCATATTGAGAATTGCATGAAAAAAATATTTGCTTTGCTGATTTGCCTTTTCATCCTCGCGGCCTGTGTACCCGCAACAGAAGTTGCGGTTGTTCCATCCGTGACCCTGCCGCCAACATCCACTGCAACAACAGTTCCAATTGCACCCGGCTTGTGGGTGAGTCCCGCCGTTCCCGATGATCTTCGCGCCATTGCAAAGACATGGGATGTTCCTCTCGTTGAAGACTCTGCTCTCGCCACACAAAAACTAGATGTGTCTGATTCAGGCGCTTTGTGGATTTATGCCCTCGTCGCGCCGTTTCCAACCGTCACAGATGGTGTGACGTATGCAGACTTATCCTCCGCCTGGAAAGGCGCTCCTTCTGGACCTTTAGCTGGGCACGCTTTACTAATGGCGGAGTCCACTCTGAGGGCGTTCACTGCCCTTTGGGGTGAACCAGCTCAAGGCGCGGTGCGAAGCGTTCCGTCAGACCAGATGCTGGATATCGCATGGGGTGACATGTCCAGTTGGGCGATCATCCCGTTTGAGGAAATTCAGTCCAAATGGAAAGTGTTGAGCGTGGACGGGCAATCTCCCATTCACAAGGATTTTGCCGCGGATGCGTATCCGCTCAAGATAAATTTTGGTTTATCGAATCCTGATTCAATTGTGCTGCCTGAATCAAACCGCGATGCTTCCAAATTGGCAACGGTGGTTTTGACGGGTGTGACCGCATTGGTGCGTGCCACCGCATTCACGATGGAAACCAAAGGCGTGGACCGCCCCGGCGAGTTGATCCATGACTGGCTGTATAACGCGGACGTGACTCACATCAGCAATGAAGTGGCGTTTGACCCAAGCTGCCCATTTCCGACGCCGGGCTATAAAAATTTTATTTTGTGCAGCGACCCGAAGTATATTGAACTGCTCAAGTATGTTGGCACGGATATTGTCGAGTTGACAGGCGATCACTTTATGGATCGCGGCGCGCAAGCTCTGGTTGATACGCTGGATATGTATAAGCAAAATAATATGCTCTATTACGGCGGTGGCGCAAACACCACGGAAGCCCGCCTGCCTGTATTGATGGAAGTAAATGGAAATAAGATCGCGTTCATGGGCTGCAATGGCAAGGTGTCTTATGTGTTCGTGAAGGCAACCGATTATTCTCCCGGCGCGGCGGATTGTGGCGATTACAAATTCTTCACCAAACAAGTTGCGGATGTGAAAGCGCAGGGATATATGGTCATCTTCACATTTCAGCATGAAGAGTGCTATCACTACGGTCCGTGTTATCAGCATGAAGCAGGTTTCCATGCCGTTGCGGATGCGGGTGCGACGATCGTCAGCGGAAGCCAGGCGCACTTCCCGCACTTGATGGAATTCCGCGGTGACTCGTTCATTCACTTTGGTTTGGGCAATCTTTTCTTCGACCAGATGACCTATGAACTTCCCGATGGCAGCGTGATCGATGGCACCCGCCGCGAATTCATTGACCGTCATGTTTTTTACGATGGCAAATATCTCGGCATGGAATTGTTGACCGCCATGCTTGAGGATTTTTCCCGTCCGCGCCCGATGAATGAGCGTGAGCGGACCCAGTTCCTCTCGGAGCATTTCGCCTACAGTGGGTGGGTGCCTTTACAGCCTACCCCAATCCCACAACCTACGGTTACGCTCACGCCGATCGCGTTGCCATAGGGATGATGGACAACGGACGACAGACCACAATCCATCGTCTGTCGTCTGTGGTCTACGGTCTGCCATCCAATAATTTACAACCTTTTTACAACCCTGCCACATACGCTTAACCCCCTTCTCCTAGAATTGCATCATAACCTGAAGGAGGTTTCCAATGAAAAACATGTTCAAGAAAATGATTTTGGCGGTTTCCGCCGCCGCCCTCATCTTTGCGGCATTCCCTGTGACCAGCGCCTATGCCGCGGACGATGCTCCACCAGTTTCCAACGAGAAGCTGGAAAAAGCTTGGGGAAAACAGTTGCAGGTCTACGAACGCATTGGCAAGGCATTCGTAGATACAGATGCCAAACTCGCCAAATTCCAGGAGCGCATCGACAAAGCTGCGGGGAACGGCAAGGATGTGACCGACCTCCAAGCCGCGTTGGACGCCTATTCTGTTGCTATTAAGGCTGCCCAGCCAAAGTACGAGAGCATGGCGAGCATTGTCAATACCCATGCAGGTTTTGATGCAGACGGCAAGGTGACTGATGCCGAACAAGCCAAGTCTACTGTGGGGCAGATGCGCACGAGCATGCAGGAGTTGAAGTCCACGATGGGCGGTACGTTCAAGGCATTGCGTGAAGCGTTGAAAGCTTTCCGTGAAGCGAATAAACCTGCCACGCCAAACGCAGAACGAGATTCGTAATTCATTTATAAAAGACAGGCGCAATAAAATTGCGCCTGTCTGCTCACTGTAAGCCGCCTTCAGGTGGCTTTGTAGGCATAGCCGTGGGTTTCTTCGCAAGCGCCTCATTTATTCAACAAGCGGTAAAATAAATGCTGTTCATCAATTCGTAATTGACGCGCAACACTTCAACATTTCAAAACGAGGTAACCATGCCAAAGCAAGTAATCCACACCGATAAAGCTCCAAAGGCCATTGGCCCGTACTCACAAGCCATCCGCACCGATTCAATGATCTACACCGCAGGTCAGATCGCGCTGGACCCCGCCACAATGGAATTGGTAGCGGGAGGCATTGAAGAGCAGACGCACCAGGTGTTTTCCAACCTTCGAAATGTATTGGAAGCGGCAGGCTCCAGCCTTCAGCATGTGGTGAAGACCACTGTGTTTCTCAAAGATATGAACGACTTCGCAAAAATGAATGCCATCTATGCAGAATATTTTGGTGAGAACCGTCCCGCCCGCAGCACGGTTGCTGTTGCTGGCCTGCCCAAAGGTGGAATGGTCGAGATCGAAGTCGTTGCATTAATTGCATAGCTGATGGCATCTGAACTCATCCTGCTCGTGGACGACGAACCTTCCATTATTCAGCTTGCGCGCATGTATTTCGAGCGCGATGGATTTCGCGTGCAGGAAATTTCAGATGGCGAATCCGCACTGGAGGCGGTTGCGAAGCAACATCCCGCGCTCGTTGTGCTGGATGTGATGCTCCCCAAATTGGATGGTTTCGAAGTCTGCCGTACACTGCGCGCAAATGGCGACCAGACCCCTATCATCATGCTCACCGCACGGGATGAGGATATCGACAAAATTCTCGGTCTCGAACTCGGCGCGGACGATTACCTCACCAAGCCGTTCAATCCGCGTGAATTGGTTGCGCGCGTTAAAGCCATTTTGCGCAGAGGAGATCCAAAAAAGCAGGCGGATGGAAAATCCGTCCAACGCGGTGACTTGAACATAGACCCTGTTACACGCGAAGTCCGCCTCGCTTCGCGGACCCTTGACCTGCGTACCCAGGAATTTGACCTTTTACTCACGCTGGCAGAGCAGCCAGGCCGCGTGTTCACCCGTGAACAATTGCTCCAGCTCGCTTGGGGGTTTGATTATTACGGCCAAACCCGCACCGTGGATGTTCACATTGCCCACCTCCGCAAAAAACTGGAAGGCGGCACGGTGAAAATTGAAACTGTCACTGGAGTGGGGTATAAGTTAGTCACTTAACACCTGTCAACTTGTTTTCCTGTTTACCCTTCTCATGTTCACCTCTCTTCGTTCCCGCCTCTGGTTAAGTTATGCCTTCATTGTCTTCACGGCGTTGGGTCTTGTGGCCGTGATCTTATTCATTAATCAGCTTCGGAACCCTACTTCATATCGTCAAATGCTGGAGAAGTTGCAGGCGGTGCAGACGATCGTTGCTGAACGTGAAAATGTACCGCAGTCCCAATCGGTTGCTGTTGCTGCAGAGAAAGCTTCGCGCACATTTAATGTGCGCGTATTGTTGTTTTCAAAAGAAAAACAGCTCGTTCTGGATACATACGTAGACAAGAATGTCACCCTTCCATTTCCTGTTGAGCGAAAAATATTAAGGCGAAATGCCGCGTCTCTGCTTGTGCGGGATGAAAACAAAGTAGCCTGGCTTTACTCACTAGAGCAGCTCTCGGACGGCAGTTATTTGATGGTGGCTTCACCTCGTCCGCGTATTTCGATTCTGAGTGTGTTTCGGGATGAATTCATTCCGCTAATTTTGCAGGGTGGAATTTTTGCTCTTCTTCTTTCGCTTGTCGTTGCCTTCTTCTTTTCCCGCTGGATCGCCGATCCCTTGCAGAAGGTGGTGGTCGTGGCGCGCTCACTTCCGTCAGCAGAGATAAAGGCTGTGGAAACCAGCGGCCCGCACGAGGTCCAGGAATTGACGCGGGCATTCAATGCCATGATCGCGCGCATGCAGGCGAGTCAAAAGTCGCAGCGTGAGTTTGTGGCGAACGTCTCACATGAATTGAAAACGCCGCTTACTTCCATTCAGGGATTTGCGCAAGCAATGCTGGATGGCACGGCAAATACAGATGAATCACGCGAGCAGGCGGCGAAGATCATTTACGCAGAATCGGGACGCATGCACCGAATGGTGTTGGATCTGCTCGATCTGGCGCGGCTGGACTCAGGCACGGCGGATATCACGATGAGTCCCGTGAACATGTCTGCGCTGTTGAACGCAGTTGCGGAAAAGTTTTCGCCGCAATTGCAGCGTGCAGGCGTGAACATTGAAGTGGAGATTTTCCCTAACCTGCCGACCATACTCGCGGACGGCGACCGCATGGCGCAGGTCTTCACCAATCTGGTGGATAACGCGCTCAAGCTCACTCCGCGTGGCGGGATGATCTCTTTGCAGGCTTCGGTTCAAAATACGGAGATGCTCATCTCGGTGACGGATACGGGGGAGGGAATTCCAGAGGAGGCACAGGCGCATATCTTCGGTCGGTTCTATCAAGCGGACCCTTCCCGCAAAGGAGGCGAGCAGCACGGCGCGGGGCTGGGGTTGGCGATCGCGCATGAAATTGTGCAGGCTCATGGTGGTAGAATTAGCGTCCGCAGCAGGCTGGGAGAGGGTTCGTCCTTCGATGTTTTCCTGCCGCTGCAAATGCCCGTGAAGGGTATGAAAACAAAAATGCCGAAGTAAAATTACGTAATGCGTATCACGTATTACGTAATTTTTTGAAACGTCCGAGCCGATAAAGAAACCATGCCGCCTTCTGTATCTATTATTGTCCCTTGTTATAACGAGGAAGCCACCATCCGCCATTTGCTGGATGCTGTTCTCGCGCAGACGTATCCGCGCGAGCAATTGGAGTTGGTCATTTCGGACGGCTTGTCCACTGACCGGACACGGGACGTTGTTGCAGTTTTTCAGAAGGAACATGTGGACTTGTCTGTGCGTGTGGTGGATAATAAAGTGAAGACGATTCCCTCGGGACTGAATCAGGCTATTCGTGAGTCGAGAGGCGAGATCATTGTTCGCTTGGATGCACATTCGATGCCGATCCCTGAATACGTGGAGCGCTGCGTGACTGCACATCAAGAGGGAAAGGGCGAGAATGTGGGCGGCGTGTGGGAGATCCGCCCGGGTGCGGATACATGGATCGCCGAATCCATTTCATTTGCGGCGGCGCATCCATTGGGAGTGGGGGACGCGATGTATCGCCTGAATGCCAAAGCAGGCGCAGTGGATACGGTTCCATTCGGCTCCTTCCGTCGTTCGTTGATCGATAGAATCGGCGCCTTCGACGAGACCCTGCTATCCAATGAAGATTACGAGTTCAATACCCGCGTGCGTGAATCGGGCGGTGTGGTTTGGCTCGACCCGTCTATCCGCTCGGTCTATTTTTCAAGAAGCACATTCGGCAAACTTGCCAGCCAGTATTGGCGCTACGGTTATTGGAAGCTGCAAATGCTCCGTCGCTATCCGCATACTTTGCGCTGGCGGCAGGCACTGCCTCCTGTGTTTGTTTTAATCTTCTTTGGCTTGATTGTGTTATCCTTGTGGACTGTATTGGCACGGTACGCGCTTGCGACACAGGCGTTGATCTATTTTTTAATTCTGGGTCTGGCTGGTTTGAAACTGGCGATCAATAAAAGGAAAGGCTTTCTTCTTTGGGGGTTGCCGTTCGCAATATCCACCATGCATTTTTCATGGGGTTCGGGTTTTTTGTGGAGCGGTATCTTAAGTTTGTTCAAAAAAAATGGCTGATATTTACCGACCTTCACTACGCTTAAGACCCAGCGAACAGCGTTCCATATTGGTAGTGGGCGACCTTATCGCATCCGTCAGCGCCATGGGCGGTGCGATCTATTTTTGGTATCAATATTCTCTATATAAATTGATCGATAGCGGCCTATCGCAAGCACGGGCGGAGCGTCTTGTCACAGTGGAGGTTCCATTGTGGTTTTACATCCTGCCGCTTGTTTGGCTGCTCTTGATGATCGAATCATACGACCCGCATTCCGCCGGCAACTGGCGCAAGACCTTGCGGGGGATCGCAGTCGCCCCGATCGTTGGGCTGCTGGCTTACTCCCTGCTCTTTACAATTAATCTCGACCCGAACTCCCTTCCGCGTATTGCAGTGGGCGCATTCCTTGTCATCGCTTCCTTCTTAACGTTGGGCTGGCGCGCCATCTACATTAGACTCTACACTTCGTCCGGTTTGATGCGTCGTGTGCTGATCGTGGGAGCTGGCATGGCTGGCCATTCCCTTGCGGATATTTACCGCAAGCTTAATCCGCCGCCATTCATCCTGCTTGGCTTTATTGACGATGACCTGAGGAAAAAGAATAAGGCTTATTTTGGATTCGCCGTTCTTGGCACGAGTGAACATCTCTTGCAGATCGTGGAAGATTATCGTGTTTCAGATATTGTGGTTGCGATCAACGGCGAGATCAAGGGCGAAACCTTTCAGACTATTTTGGATACGCAGGAGCGGGGCGTGGAAATCTCCCGTATGCCGATCATGTACGAGGAGCTGACCCAGAGGGTACCCATTGAGCACCTTGAATCGGACTGGGTCATTCGTTCATTCGTGGATCAGGTGCGAGTCAGCGGCATGTATGAACTTGCTAAACGTTTGATGGATATTTTGGGCGGGTTCGTTGGGGTTCTGATATTCCTCGTCACTTTCCCATTTATTGCTCTTGCCATACTTATGGAAACGGGTTTTCCGATCTTTTATTCCCAAACTAGACTTGGCAAGGGTGGCAGCGTTTTCCGTATTTATAAATTCCGTACCATGAAGCAGGATGCGGAAGCGGACGGCGAAGCCAAAGCCGCCGTGGAAAATGACCCGCGGGTGACGCGGGTAGGAAATTTCCTGCGCCGCACTCGCCTGGATGAAATGCCGCAGTTCCTGAGTGTTTTGCAAGGCGAGATGAGTTTGGTTGGTCCGCGAGCCGAACGTCCAGAGTTGGTTGCAGCGTACCAGAAAAAAATCCCCTTCTACCGCGCGAGATTACTGGTCAAACCTGGCCTGACGGGTTGGGCACAGATCAATTATGGATATGTATCCACGGTCACCCAAACGATAATCAAACTTGAGTATGACTTGTATTATATTAAACATCGCACCATGAGCATGGATATAAATATCGTTTTAAGAACCATTGGAACCGTTTTAAGAAGGACAGGTAGATAATGAAATATTTAGTGACAGGCGGCGCAGGTTTTATCGGCTCTCATATCACTCGCACTCTGTTGGAAAAGGGAAATCAAGTCCGAATTCTGGATAACTTCTCCTCAGGCAAGCGCGAGAATCTAAAAGGTCTGGATGTTGAACTGATCGAAGGTGACTTGCGCGACGCTTCCAAAGTTGCAGAAGCCGTCAAAGGCATGGACATTGTTTTCCATGAAGCGGCATTTGTCTCTGTCGCCGAATCGATGGAAAAGCCGCTTGAATGCCTTGATGTAAATGTGACAGGCACGTCCATCCTGTTTGAAGCCGCCCGCAAGGCAGGTGTCAAACGTGTGGTGATCGCCTCCAGTGCGGCAGTGTATGGTGACTCGGAAGTCTATCCGCTTTCGGAAGATTCGCCTTTGCGCCAGTTGTCGCCCTACGCCGTATCCAAGCGCATTGACGAAAAATATGCTGAAATGTTTACCAATCAATTTGGCTTGGAAGTTGCCGCCCTGCGCTACTTCAACGTTTACGGCCCGCGCCAGCGACCTGATTCCATGTACGCCGCCGCCGTGCCGATCTTCATCCGCCGCATGTTGGATAACAAACCCATTACTGTCTATGGCGATGGCGGCCAGACCCGTGACCTCGTCAACGTCCGTGATGTGGTGCAGGCGAATTTGCTTGCATCCGAGCACCCTGCAGCACCTGGCAAGATATTCAATGTCTGCACAGGCGTTGAGACTCGTTTGCTTGACTTGCTCAACATCCTCTATGAAATTTTCCCGAACGCTCCAAAACATGTCCACGCCGAACCGCGCGCAGGTGACATTTACCGCTCCATTGGCACACCCAGGAAGATCGTGGAAACCCTCGGCTTCAAACCCAGCGTCACATTGGCGGAAGGATTGAAGGAAGCCGTGGAAGAAATGCGGAATGCGTAATTGATCATTGACAATTATCAATTGTCAATGATTTTCTCTAATGGCCTCCCGACCTCACGTCCGTAACCGCTTTGTCTTAATTGGCGATATTGCCCTCATCATCGTTTCGGTGCTGGGCAGTTTTGCATTGCGGTTGGACGTCAGTGAATTGCCATTTTATTTCCCTGCCGCGTTGATGATGTGCGCGGTGGCGCTGCTTGTAAAGATCCCCGTTTATTATTCCTTTGGCTTGTATCGCCGCTTGTGGGTATATGCCAGCACAAGCGAACTTCGCTTGATCACTGTCGCAGTAGCAACCGCAACTGTATTGACTTCGGGCGTCATGCTTCTGCTCATCAACTTCAAACTGCTTCAGCCTGGTATGCCCCGCTCCGCCCTTGGCATTGACTGGCTGCTCTCGCTCGTCCTCATTGGCGGTTCGCGCTTTGCCCTGCGCATCCTTGCAGAGCAAAATACGAGTTCCCGTGATGGAAAGACCAAACGTATCCTCATCATCGGGGCAGGGGATGCTGGCGCGCTCGTCGTGCGTGAATTGCAGAAATCATCTCAACTCAATCTCGTCCCTGTTGGTTTTCTTGATGATGACCCCGCCAAACAGAATCACCAAATTTACGGTGTCTCTGTCATTGGCAGAGTCAACAAGATTGAATCTGTGATTGAAAACAAACACGTGGATGAAGTCATCATTGCCATTCCATCCGCACCTGGCAGTATCATTCGACTCGTCAATGATGCCTGCCGTCAAAAGGGAATCTCATCACGCACCATGCCTGGCATGTATGAACTGATCGGCGGTAAGGTTAGCGTCAACCGTTTGCGCGAAGTGGACATCACCGACTTGCTGCGTCGTGAACCCGTCACGATTGACGATCATTTGGTCGGTTCCATCCTTAGCGGCAAGCGCATCATGGTCACGGGCGCGGGCGGTTCCATCGGGCGCGAGATCTGCCGTCAGGTGGCGCGTTGGTCTCCAGCCGAGTTGGTTTTGCTGGGCCACGGTGAGAACAGCATTTTCGAATCGCTGCTCGAACTCAACGAAGATTTTCCGTCCCTCTCCATTCACCCCGTCATTGCAGATGTGCGCGACGCAGGCCGCATCGAAGAGATGTTCAAGCTGCATCAACCGCAAGTGGTCTTTCATGCGGCGGCGCACAAGCATGTCCCGTTGATGGAAGCGAATGTCGAAGAGGCGATCACGAACAATGTCCTCGGCACGAGAAATGTTGTAGGAACAGCGAACAGGTACGGGGTGGAAAGACTCGTTCTCATTTCCACAGATAAAGCCGTTCGCCCTGTCAGCATCATGGGTGCAACAAAACGTCTTGCTGAGATGATCGTCCTCGATACTGCGCAACGCACGAAGCGCGCGTATTCGGTTGTCCGTTTTGGAAATGTGCTTGGCAGTCGCGGCAGCGTGGTTCCGAAATTCAAAAATCAAATTGCACGCGGCGGGCCTGTCACCATCACGCATCCTGAAATGTATCGTTATTTCATGACCATCCCTGAGGCTGTGCATCTCGTTTTGCAAGCCGCGTCGATGGGGCAGGGCGGCGAGGTTTTCATGCTCAACATGGGGCAGCAGGTTCGCATCCTTGATCTTGCTGAAGACCTCATCAGGCTTTCTGGGCTGGAGCCGCATCGCGACATTGAGATCACATTCACGGGCATTCGCCCTGGCGAAAAATTGCGCGAGGATCTTTGGGAGGAAGGCATGCAGGTTGGGCCAACGCAGCATTCCGAAATTTTTCGCGCTGTTGAAGAAGAAAAAGTGGATGGCGATGCGCTCGCGCGTGCCATCGAAGAGCTTGCTCAATCTGCGCTTCATTCCGACACCGACAGCCTGATTCGCCAACTCAATCATTTTCTCCCCTCAGGCTCCATCCGTACCACCCCGCCGCCTGACATGACGTCTGTGGTCTAGGTGATTGAGTAGCGGAGCGTATCGAAATCACATGCCCGAAGTTTCTCTCGCTGATTGGAATCAATTTATATCGGATCATTCAGACGCGCATCTTTTGCAGATGGGCGAATGGGGTGAATTAAAAAATAATTTTGGATGGAAACCTGTGCGCCTCGTCCTGGCGCAGCCCCCTGTGGGTAACAACGAAGTTGGTGCACAGATCCTCTTCCGCCGCCTACCTTTGGGTTTGACTCTCGGCTACATGCCGAAACCAGTAGGCAGTAAGCAGTGGGCAGAAGACAGTGATCAGTTTTGGCGCGAAGTGGATTCGATTTGCAAAAAGAATCATGCGGTTTTCCTCAAAGTCGAACCTGATGCATGGACGGAAGAATTCAACTTTCAACCTTCAACATTCAAACTTTCAACTCATAATATTCAACCGCCACGCACCATCACCGTGTATATCAGTGACACCGAAGAACAAATCCTAGCTCGCATGAAACCGAAGTGCCGCTACAACATCCGTCTTGCTGAGAAGAAGGGAATCACCGTCCGCGCATGGGACGATATCTCTGCCTTCCACGAAATGATGACCGTGACCGGCGGGCGTGATAAATTTGGCGTACATTCAAAAGAATATTATCAACGCGCGTATGAACTCTTCCGCCCAAAAGGGACTTGTGAATTGATCGTTGCTGAATTTGAAGGCAAGCCCCTCGCTTCGTTGATGGTCTTCGCAAATGGCAAACGCGCATGGTATGTCTACGGCGCGTCGAACGACTTGGAACGCAACCGTATGCCAACCTATCTCTTGCAGTGGGAAGCCATCCGCTGGGCAAAAACACACGGCTGTGACGAGTACGACCTGTGGGGCGTCCCTGACGAGAATGAAGAAACCCTCGAATCCCAATTCGAATCCCGCCACGATGGACTGTGGGGAGTCTACCGTTTCAAGCGCGGCTTCGGCGGTGAAGTGAAGCGTGCCGCACAGGCTTTGGACAGAGTGTACAATCCGCTGTTGTATTGGGCATATCTGAAGTTTATCGGGAACAGGGAATAGTGAATAGCAATATCTGGAACGAGATTGTTTCAAAACTTCCCAACCCTCACTTTCTCCAAACCTACGAATGGGGACAGGTGAAGGCGAAGTATGGCTGGCAGCCGATTTATTTAGTTTGGGATAAAGATGGAAAGATGAAAGAAGAAAGAACGAATCTTTCGTCTTTCGTCTTTCCTGTTCAAGCCGCTTGTCTCGTTTTGAAACGCACCGTCCTCAACCGTGGTTTCGCCGCCCGTCTTTCCATCCTCTACGCTCCCAAAGGCCCCTTGATGGATTGGAACAATGAATCCTTGCGGACTCGCGTGCTGAATGATCTGCAAGCCTTCGCAAGAAAACAAGGCGCGATCTTTCTGAAACTTGACCCCGATGTGGTGCTCGGACGTGGAGTCCCTCACAGCGAGGGAGATGTCACAGAAAACAGCGGACAGGCCGTGATGTCCGATTTGAAGCGCAGGGGGTGGGTGTATTCGTCCGACCAGATCCAGTTCAGAAATTCCGTCCTCGTGGATCTGACATCCACCGAAGATGAAATCCTCATGCGCATGAAGCCGAAGACGCGCTACAACGTCCGCCTTGCATCGAAAAAAGGTGTGACAATTCGCGTTGGTACAGTGGATGACTTGCCTGCGCTTTACAAAATGTATGCCGAGACATCTGTGCGCGATGGCTTTGTGATACGAAGTGAAGAGTATTACATGACCGTTTGGAAACTGTTCATGCAATTCACTGTCCACGGTCAACCGTCCACCGTCCCTTTGATTGCCGAAGTTGATGGAGAGCCCGTCGCTGCGATCTTCCTGTATATGTTCGCAGGTCGTGGATATTATGTTTACGGTATGTCGCGTAATGCTCATCGTGAAAAGATGCCAACTTATCTTTTGCAGTGGGAAGCGATGAAGTACGCAAAGTCTAATGGATGCATAACCTATGATCTATGGGGTGCGCCAGAAATCTTTGATGAAAGCGACTCGATGTGGGGAGTATACCGCTTCAAGGAAGGCTTGGGCGGTGACGTGGTGCGGACTCTCGGCGCGTATGATTTTGCGCCGAACAAACTTTGGTATAAGATGTATACAGACATCATGCCGCGTGCGTTGGATGTGATGCGCTCGAGGGGAAAAGAGAAAACGAAACAAGGATTAGAGTAAGAAATAAAAAGTAAAAAGTAACAAGTAACAAGGAAGACCTCTCACTTTTTACTTTTCACAAATTAGGAGTCCCTATGAAACCCATTGCCCGATTGAACTTTGCTCATTTGCCGACGCCCATTGAAGAATTGCCGAACCTTTCCAAAGCTCTCGGCGGACCGCGTCTTCTCGTCAAGCGCGATGACCAAACGGGGTTGGCTTTCGGCGGGAACAAGACTCGCAAGCTGGAATTCCTGATCGCGGAAGCACGCCAGCAAGGCGTGGACATGTTGATCTCGGGCGGCGCGATGCAATCCAATCACTGCCGTCAGACGGCTGCCGCCGCGGCTCGTTACGGTTTTGATTGCACTCTGGTATTGACGGGCGAGAGGCCAAACCAACCCTCTGCAAATTTTTTGCTTGACCAGCTGTTCGGCGCGGAAATTGTCACTGTGGAAGACCGTGCCTTTCGTGATCAAACTCTGCAGGACACTTTTGATAAAGCCGTCGCTGCGGGGAAAAATCCTTATCTTGTACCGTACGGTGGGTCGAGCCCTACGGGTGCGATGGGGTATACCTTTGCGATAGAAGAGTTCATGCAACAAAATGTCCACGTAGATTGGATCGTCTTTGGCACATCCTCAGGCGGTACACATGCGGGACTGGTTCTCGGTCAGCGTGTATTTGGCTACAAAGGTAAAGTACTTGGCATCAGCATTGACGAGCCAGAAGAAGAACTGAAATCACATGTCTCTGATCTTGCTTCGCAAGCCAGCGAAAAACTCGGCGAGCGGATCAACTTCTCACGCAGAGATGTGCTTGCCACGGAGGATTATTGTCAGGCGGGGTATGGGGTCTTTGGGGAAGGGGAGCGCGAGGCGATTAAGTTATTCGCCAGCCACGAAGGTCTATTGTTGGATCCCGTTTACACGGGCCGCGCCGCTGCAGGGATGATCGACCTCATCCGCAGGGGATTTTTCAAGAAGGATGAGACGGTACTGTTCTGGCATACAGGCGGTCAGCCTGCGCTGTTTGCGGACAAGTATTCACAGGAAATTATCAAATAAATAAAAACTTCGGAGAGGCACTCTCCGAAGTTTTTTGTTACTTCTTAGACCAGGCTTTGCGCCCCAGGGTCAGCACCGCGATACCAACCCAGGCGACATTCAAGCCTGCGGACGGATATGCCCGTAAATAATAGGTGTTGACGATGAGCAGTGTCCCTGCAATGATGTTCAGCCCCTGATACAGCCATGAATCCCCTTCCACTTTTTTCGCAGAGACCAGTCCGTAGGCGACAAGATACAGAACTGCACCGAGCCAGCCAAGAATATCCATGATGGTCTTTTCCATTACGAAATGATCTCCACGTCCATTCCAATTTCAAGCCTGCCCTCATTCAGCGGAATTACATTCATCCCAAAGATAGCGCCGAGCTTATGCTTGCGATACCCGCCCAACGTTTTGAGCGGTTCCTTTTTTCTCTCAAGCGTGATTTGGTCTGTGGTGGTCACTTCGCAGCGCGCGCAAGGTTTGACGAGTGCCATTTCCACGCCGCCAATGCGGATGCGCTGCCATGTATCTTCTGCGAAAGGCTCACAGTCTTTGACGACAATGTTCGGGCGGAATCGATTCATCGGGAGAGCTGAATCCAGCTTCGAGTTTAAGTCCTGAAGCGATGCTTCAGAGATGATCAGGATCGGGTAGCCGTCTGCGAACCCTGTGTGGTCATCTGCGTTGACGGCGTATTCCGCACTTACTTTGCGCAGATAGCCATCCGCGATGTGAACGAGACGGACGGATGTGCCGAGCCAATCCGAAAGCCATTGCGCAGATTCTTCGCCCTGGTCCACGGCTTGCACGCCTGTACTCTTCCAAATGTTTACAGGATACGAAGCGCCCGACTTTTGAATCCCAAATTGGATGGAATCAAAATTTGGTGCGGAGAGCGTGACCGAATCATTTTTCAACGTGGGGGTGATGAGCGCGAGTTTGGGATATTCGCGCTGGGTGAGAAAATCCCCTTCGGGGGTGACCACCATCATACGGCGGTCGTGTTCGAGCCCCATGCGCTCGACGTTGGACGATTGCAGATCGAATCCGCGGCAGGCTTTGATGGGATAGTACGTGAGGGTTGATAAAGTGGGCATGTGAGTCCTTTTGATATGACGATAGACGATGGACAATAGACCACGTGGTCTATTGTCCATCGTCTGTGGTCGTTCTTAAACGATCTCGTCGTAAATTATTTTTGAGATTTGCGCCATGCAATTGTGCGCCTGATTTTCATCATCTTCGGGGAAGCCGTGTGTGAAAAGCGAGATGGCATAGGGTTTGCGATTTGGAGGAAAGACGATGCCCGTGTCGTGGAAGAAATCACCAGACCAGCCTGTTTTGTGTGCAACTTTTACTTCGCTTGCTAATAAAGCAGGGATGCTTTCGTTGAATTCCTGCCCGAGCATGATCTGGATCATTTCGTCACAAATTTCCCTTGAAATAATTTTTCCTTCGGCGATCAAACGCATCATGTGGGTGGAGCTGTGCGCGCTGGCGGTGTTGTTGAGATTTAAGCGATACGCTTTTTTATCTTCCAGCCCGCGGATGACCGTCATGTCTGTGATGCCAAGCTCCTTGATGAACGCATCCACTCGCGCGGTGCCGACTCTTTCCATCAACAAATTGGTGGCGAGGTTGCTGCTGAGCACGATCATCAACCGCGTCAGTTCGCGGATGCTCTCTGTTTCGACGAGGCGTTTGTACAACGACGGTTCTGAATCGTCAACGGGGTCAAGCGAAAATTCACTGCCGTCCACAATGCTTTTGAACGAGTTAAAAATTTTCAACGGCTCGTCCAATGAAAGCAGCCCCGCCTGCACCTGACGAAATACTTCCATCATCACGGGTACTTTCATTGTGCTGGCAGGATGCATCATCTCATCCGCGTTGATGAGAATTTCCTTTTGCGATTGCAGATCATGTACTGCGACTGAAATTGACTTGTCTTTGAATTGGGAAATAAAATCTTCGAGTTGGGTCATGCGCGCAATTTTACTCGAACATCCACGGCCACTGCGCTCTTGCCCATCACCCGCAACGGGTTAACCTCGATCTCTTCGATGTCTTCATGATCCATTGCCAGATGCGACAAACGGATCAAGGCATCGATGACAGATTCTTCACTAGCGGGCGGGATGCCGCGAAAGCCTTTTAACTTTTTCCCAGCCCATGTTTTGCGGATCATTTTCCGCGCCTCGGCCTGATTCAGCGGCGCGAGGGCAAATGCCACATCCCTGAGACCTTCCACCTCAATGCCGCCTGAGCCGAACATCATCAACGCTCCAAACAATGGATCGCGCACCATGCCGATGATGACTTCCTGCCCCTCGGGGATCTGGCGCTGCAGATACACGCCGTCAATTTGCGGGGGCGGGACAAGCTTTGCGATGCGCTTCACCATCTTCGTGTAGGCACTTTGGAGGGACGAGGTATCTTTGATATTCAAAACTACTCCACCGATATCCGATTTGTGCAAAATATCGGGGGATGCAATTTTAACCACGAGCGGAAAGCCAAGTTCATTGGCAAATGTGACGATCTCATTTTCATCCCGCGCGAGTTTGATCGGTGAGGTGGGGATGCCGTAGGCTGTGAGGAGCTCATCAAGGTCATTGACCACAGACGATGGACGGTGGACGATGAGGTCTGTGAGCGATTGTCCATCGTCGAGATGTTCCAGATATTCTGCCCGCCTGACGAGCGCTCCCAAGGCCGATGCCGCGCGTTCAGGGAATGGATATGCAGGAACGTGTGACCTTGTAAATAAGGAGCGTGCTTCATCGACAAGAGTGGAACCCATCAGCGCAACGACAACAGGTTTCCCACCGCCGATGACGGCGGCTTGAGCAGAGATCACCTCAATGACTTTTTCCGCTACTTCTTCGGTTTTAAACATGGGTGGCGGCGGGAGGATCACCATCACGCCGTCCACATTTTCATCTTGCAGTAAAAGGTTCAGGCAGGCGGCATAGGACTCAGGGGACGCCGAGGCAAGCATGTCCACCGGGTTGTAGACGCTGGCAGAGGGGGGCAGGGTGGTGATCAATGCTTTCAGCGTGGACTCTGCCAGTTGAGACAGAAGCAGACCGTTCGTTTCGAGTGAATCGGCGGCGATGACGCCAGGTCCGCCTGCATTGGTCAAGATCGCCATGCGCTTCCCGCGCGGTAGTGGACAATTCTCCAGGGCTCGCGCCCAGTCGAACATTTGCTCGGCGGTTTCAGCGCGCAGGATCCCAGCCTTCATAAAAGCGGCATCGAATGCTTCTTCAGCGCCAGCAAGCGCGCCCGTGTGGGAGGCCGCGGCTTTTTGTCCCGCTTCAAAGCGCCCGACTTTCAGCGCGATAACGGGTTTGTGTTTGGTGACCTCGCTCGCAGCCTGGACGAATTTTTTCCCGTTCGAAACGCTTTCCATGTACATCCCGATGACGCGCGTGTGATCATCTTTCGCAACTTCGGGCAGCATGTCCGTCTCGTTGACGTCGGCCTGATTGCCGAGGCTGACGATCTGCGAAAAACCGAAACCCTGCCCGCGCGCCCAATCGATGATGGCGGCGGCGAATGCGCCCGAATGGGAAATAAAACCGATGCCGCCCTGCGCGGGCATGGGCGGTTGAAGGAAAGTCGTATCGAGCGGGAGATGGGTATCGAGCGTGCCGATGCAGTTGGGGCCAAGCAGTCGGACGCCGTGTTTGCGCGCAACATCCACGCATTGCGCCTCAAGCGCCGCGCCATCCGCGCCTGTTTCACGAAAGCCCGCAGAGACAACGATGGCGGTTTTGATCCCCCGCCTGGCACAATCTTCGATCATCTGCGGTGTGGATTGGGTCGGGACGATGAGGACTGCAAGGTCCACGGGGTCGGGCACCTCGCTCAGACTCGCGTACAGCGGATGCTCGAACAACCGGCCTTGTTTCTGGCTGACGAAGTGGACCGCGCCCTTGTATCCGCTGGAGACGAGATTACGCGCCACGCCGTACCCGAGCTTTTCAGGTGACGTGGATGCGCCGATGACCACGACGCCTTTCGGTTGAAAGAAGGGGAGCAGGGAGGATGCCATAAAGTATTAAACCATAAAAAATTTCGCAGAGGCAGGGTATTCGATCAGGCGGCCTGCCCCTGCGATTGAACCATCATTTCTAACTGCCGATCAGATGCCCAGCCTGGACCTCATCTCTTCTACCGCGATCTTGGCATCCTCAAGGCTGACGCTGACCGTGCTGCTGCTGGCGGCCATGCGATAGAGCTTGATGGCTTCCATCAGGTTGTTTGCCTTTAATGCGGCAATGACCTTTGGGTCGTCGGTGGGGCGGGTGTCCTCCACGAAGGTGACGCCGAAGTGCTTGTACAGAAATTCAAGTTTTGCTTCCAGCCTGCTGATGCGTCCTTTAAGCAGCCCAATTTCCTCTTGTTCCAAGGTAGCCATATCATGCCTCCGTAAAAAAGATTTTATTCGATTATAGCGGCGGCATTTTCAATGTATATCGTGCGCAAGTACTACACGGAGCTTACCAGTGGTTGTCGAGAAAGGAGTTCCAGCCCACGCTTTCGGCGACGCTGGCAAGCTTCTCCACTTTTTCCACATCCCCTTTTGATTCGTCGAGTATCTTTTGAAAGAGACCATCCATCTCTTTTATTTTCAAGTGCTCGTAGATCTCGTACACATGCTGCTGTGACTCGGCGGGGTACTCCGCCTTGATCCGCAGCGCCACATCCTGCTCGGTGACGTTCTCCTGCTGCCTCAGATAGAGCATTGCCCCGGCAACCAGAAGCAGGCCAAAGAGAGTGCAGAGACCCGAGTTCCCGATCAAAAGGGACAATACCAACGCGGCGATCAGAAAGACGGCAGTGTATTCCATCCATTTTTTGGGCAGTTTATCCGTGACCATGGTTCACCTCATGCCTTGCGGAACATCATCCAAAATCATTGTAGCAAAGTCAGGGTGCGTTTACTAGTGAGGGTAAATTGATAGTTCCTTTTTGGCGGAAAAGGTGCGATAATGTTATTTAATTGATATCCATTTACTAACACAAGGAGCCCTACTTATGAGTGAGACTGTAAAACCCAAGGTAGTTGATGACGAATATGTGTTGAACCAATATAAAAACAAAATTGACTATTATTGGAGCGCAAGCCGCAGCAACAAGAACGCCTTTAAGCGTTATCGCACGTGGACGATCATCCTCGGCTCGCTGGTGACACTGGTTTCTTCCATCTCCGCTGCCGAGTTTTTCCAGAACCCTGTTTGGTTGAAGAATGGATTTTCATTGGCGACCCCGATCATCGCCGCCACGTTGACCATCATCAGCGGGCTTGGACAGAACTTTCACTGGGGTTCCACCTGGCGTGACATGGTCGTCAACGCTACTCGCCTCGAAATGGAGCGCGACCGCTTCCTGGCTACCAAGCCTGAAAAACGGGATATCGAGAAGGAACTCGGTATCCTGAACGCGATCATTCTTGAAGAGACGCGGAACTTCTTCCAACGGGTGCTCGATAGCGAGATCAAGCCAAAAGATCAGGGCGGTAACGGTGGCAACAGTTCTGTAGGATAAAAATAAAAACCTCGGTGTTTTCAAAAACACCGAGGTTTCGTTTTAATTCCTATCCAATCTCGGTGGTCGAGTAGCCGCGGTTTTGCTCTTTGCGGCGTATCGCGAAGTCCCCGTAGGGGGAGACCACCAGTGACAGTCAAGCACTAAATCTCTTCATCACACGGTTGGTCTCGGTACGCCCGAAAAACACGGGCTACTCGACCAACGGTTTTACATCTATTACCTCACGCACCTCTTTCAACACCCCCTCTTCATCGCACTTGACCAACTCATCGAACAACCGCAGCACGGACTTCACCACCCCCGCGTGCGGAGCGATCTTGCGGGCTTTTTGGAATGCCTCAATTGCCTGTTGACGATAGACCGTAGACCGTTGACCGTCCACGGTCTGTTTTTCACCGTCTACCGTCTTCCGTCCACCGTCCTCACCGCAAATCAACAATCCACAAATCGCAATCCCCTTCGCATCCAGCGCATCATAAAACTCCGCCGTCTTGGACAGGATCTCATCCGCCTGCCCAATCGCGCGGACAAAGGCGGCGGCAGCCAGACCTGACAGGTCTTCATTAGAACCTTTTCCGTCGGGACGACTCTCCGTGAGACCTGTCAGGTCTTTCATGCGAAGTAAGATGATTCCGTGCAGGGCGCTGGCATTGTGATTGTATTGCGGCACATCATATTGCAAAGCGGCTTTACCAGCGTCGTGGTAGGTTAATAGATTCATGATTGAAAAAATATTACGATTGTTTTACTGTAAGACCTAATTGACGTGCTTTGTAAGAAAGGGAAGATTCTAGTTTTCTAAAACCATCAGGTGTATACAGGTCCACCCAGTGGAGTTTCTTTAATTGGGTTGGCATATTTGTGCCATCAAATTCGTCGAATCTGCAAGGAATAATGAAAAGTTCGCCCAGCGGCATTTTTTCTTCGCGATCTAGGGCAGTCTTTATTTCTTTATGTATATAACTCTCGCTATTTATAGATAATGATGATAAACAAACAAGAATAACATCCGATGTGTCAATAGCTTTTTCTATTTCAAATTCCCAATGTTGACCAGGTATTAACTTTTTCTCATCCATCCAAACATCATAACCAAGTTCGTTCAGCTTTCGAGAAAGATCTCTAGCTTGTTCTTTATCACGTGCTGAATGGCACAAAAAGGCGCGAAGTAATCTAGGCTCATTCTTTGTAGCTACGACTTGTTCCTTAGCATCTAAAATTAAGATAAGCTTTTTATAATGTTCAGTAGCCTGGGAGTGTCTAATGTCAAAGTGATATAAAATAGAAAGATGAAATGTCCAAAGTGTAAATCAGTTCAGCGGCAAGTGAAAAACGGTCTAAATGGCTCAGGTAGTCAAAAGTATAAATGCAATGAGTGTGATGCAGTT
>Ga0172373_10001217_pt1 | contig 41793 bp, 34 predicted proteins | sample Lak10m_2_FD_114546 | JGI IMG/M metagenome (GOLD analysis project Ga0172373, IMG submission 114546) | Freshwater microbial communities from Kabuno Bay, South-Kivu, Congo - kab_092012_10m | ecosystem: Environmental > Aquatic > Freshwater > Lake | place: Democratic Republic of the Congo... | reverse complement strand
CTCTTACTGCGCACCGCGAAAAAAACGGCGATTTTCAAGCGCTGAAGATCGCGGCCACCTCGCGGCGAGCTGACTGAACAGCGCGTTTTATTACGCGCCGCGCTTAACTTAACGCGAATGCGCGAAGGCGGGAACCCAGAAAAGGCAGCTGGATTCCTGCCTTCGCAGGAATGACGGGTCGTCGCAGTGGGAATCGAACAATCAACTTGGCTGGATGTGTAGACTGCATTGAGGGGAACGTAGCGACGAAGCAATCTCCTCTTCCACGGTTTGGGAGATTGCTTCGCTACGCTCGCAATGACATGTTCGGCCGCGATCTTCGGCTTATCCAAAATGAACGGGTACTACTATTCCCTATTTTGCCTTGATCCGGGTACACCCGGTCTGCTCGCAGGTGACTTCCACATCTTTGGCCGGGATTGCCCAGGCCGGTCCCTCGTACGCATGATTGAAGAACTCGGACTTGGGCACGATTTCCGCCATCCAGATCGGCACCTGGGCTTGATGATCGCATGCCCTCATGACCCACGTACCGGCCGGGCCGTTGTAGGTTAGACCTTCCCACGCTGCGATGATCGCGTCCACATCATCCTTGCCGGCCTTCTTTACGGCTTCGGCCCAGAACATGATCCCCATGTAGCCTTTGCCCCGAAGCCAGCTCGGATAATAGCCTTTCTCCTTGTGGAACTCCGTGATGAACTTTTTGTTCGCTTCCGTGGGGATGGTGAGCATGTAGACTTCGCTGGCGATGCTGCCCACAACCGCGGGATCGTTCGCCACCGCGGCGATCGCGGTCTCATCGTTCAAGTAGTAGCACGCGAATTTGGTCTTGAGGCCCAACTGGTGGCCTTGCTTGAGCAGCAGTGTGAGATCGTTACCCCAGTTCGACGTGAAAATGATGTCCGCGCCCGAAGACAGGATCTGCGTGACGTACGGAGCGAAGTCCTTTTCCCCCAGAGGATGGTACAGCTCAGCCACGATCGTTGCGTTGGGAGCGAGTTCCTTCAGCTTCTTTATGAAAGCCGCTGTCGCTTCCTTGCCGAACGAGTAATCCTGAGCGATCGTGCAAACCTTCTTGAAGCCTTTGTCGGCCACCCACTTGGCGAGCGCATAGGAGTGCGTGTCCGTGTTGCACGCTGTCCGGAAGAAGTTCTTGCAGCACTTCTCGTTGGTGAGGCTCGCCGCGTCCATGCCGTACGAGAAGAATATCCCGTTGTTCTTTTCCACCAACGCGGACATGGCCGCGCCCACGCTCGAACCGGTGCCTCCGCAGAAGTACTTGACGTTGTCCTTCAGGATCAGGTTCGTTGCCTTGCGGGTTGCAACGTCGGGCTTGAGTTCCGAATCCACGGGGACCACTTCGACTTTTTTGCCCAATAAGCCGCCAGCCTCGTTGATCTTCTTTGCGCCGTACTGGACGCCTTCGAGGTACCGCTCACCGATGTCTTTGAAGTTGCCTGATAACGGTTCCATGACGGCCACCTTGATGGTGTCCGCCGCGAAGGCGGCCCCCACCCAGAGCAGCGCTGCGAGAACCGTTAAGAAAAGTCCCAATCCCTTCTTGTGCCGCAACATCCGTCACCTCCTTATGGTTCGAGAATCCGTTATGCCGCCCGCTACACTTCGAGGTACTTGCTCCTCAAGTGATCTTCCTTTTCGAGGGCTTCCCTATCACCCTCGAACACAATCCTGCCTTTGCTCATGATGTAGAATCGTGACGCGACCCCAATCGCCGCTTTGAGGTTTTGTTCCACCAGCAGGATGGTCACGCCCACCATCTGAATGTCCACCAGCATCTGGATGACCGCTTTCACCAGTATGGGAGCGAGCCCTTCAGTGGGCTCATCCACGAGGACCAGTTGCGGATTGCCCATGAGCGTGCGTGCCACGCTCAGCATTTGCTGCTCGCCGCCGGAGAGTTCGTTCCCCATGTGATCCCGCAGCTCTCCCAGCCTTGGGAACATCTTGTAAGCCCTGTCAGTGTCCCAGAAGTCCCCGCGGCGTTCCTGCCCGGTCCCCTGCTTCATTCCGATCAGCAGGTTTTCGTGGACGGTCAGGCTGGGGAATATGCGTCGGTCTTCGGGGACGATCCCTACGCCGAGGCGGGCTATCTGGTATGGCAAGAGTCCCACGATGTCCTTTCCCTGCAACAGCACGCGGCCTTTGGCCGGCTTGACCATTCCCATGACGCTCTTGAGGGTCGTAGTCTTCCCAACGCCGTTTCGACCGAGCAGACACACCATTTCGCCTTGTTGCAGGTTCAGATCGACGCCCTGGAGAATGTGGCTCTTGTCGTAATAGCTGTGCAAATCTCGAACTTCCAAAAACATGACTAATCGCTCCCCAGGTAGGCGTCTTTCACACGCTGGTCCTGCCGGACCTCTTCCGGCGCGCCCGAAACCAGGACTACGCCGCTCTGCAGCACCGTCACCGTGTCGGCGAGTGAGAACACCACGTCCATGTCGTGCTCGATGATGATAAGCGTCCGGCCCGCGGTGACCCGATCTATGATTTCGATAGCGTCTGCCGTTTCCTCGCCGGTCATTCCTGCGGTCGGCTCGTCCAGGAGGATCAACTCGGGGTCGGTCGACAGGGCCATAGCTATTTCCAGCGCTCGTTGCCTGCCGTACGACAATTCTCGAGCCGGCGTCTGCGCGAAGTCGTCCAACCCAACCTGGCGCAAAATCTCCCACGTTTGCTCATCGGTCTTCGGCAAAGCGCCCGGACCTCTGAAAATGCTGTAACGCAGGCCCATTCGCGACCGGACGCCCGCTCGTACATTCTCGAACACGTTCAGGCCAAAGAATGGATTGTTGATCTGAAAGGAGCGTGCGAGGCCGAGCCTGTTGCGCGCATGCGCTGAATATCGTGTGATTTCCCGGTTCTTGAACAGGATGGTTCCCCCGCTCGGTTGATGCTTGCCGGTGATCACGTTAAAGAGTGTTGTCTTCCCCGCTCCGTTGGGTCCGATGATCGCGTGCCTTTCGCCGGGCGAAACCGATAAGTTCACTCCCCGCAGTACGACGAGCTTCGAAAAGTCCTTGCGAACGTCTCGCAGTTCCAGGATGCTCACGACTCCCTCCCTGCTTCGGCCGTGCCGGGCATCCAGCGAACTCTTGCCCACAAGATGATGTCCTCGATCAACTGGACGAGACCGCCTGGAATGAACAAAACCATGACGATGAAGATCAGCCCCATGAAAAAAGGCCAACGATCGGTGATGTCGCTGAGGAAGTTCTGCAAGTAAATGTAGACAAGCGCACCGAATATCGGGCCCGTAAATCTGCCGCTTCCGCCGACAAAGGTGATGAGCAGCACGGTCGTTGTCATGGTGATGGAGATGGCATCCACGGAAACGAAACTGAAAAACAGCGCGTAGAAGGAACCCGCAAGCCCGGCCAGCCCGCCGGTGACAGTGAAGAGAATCAATCGGGTCAGACTGGTGGAATAGCCCAGGAATTTCATCCGCTCTTCGTTTTCACGCAACATGACGACTGTCGTGCCCATCGCGGTAGTGGTGAAGTACCAACTCGCCAGGATAGCAGCTCCCACAACCACGAGGGTGATGTAGTAAAAGGTCGTCACATCAGGAGTGTTGAGCGTCGCAAACCCGAGATTGATCTTGGGGCGCAGCAGACTCAAGCCGTCATCGCCATGGGTTATGAACGTGAACTTGATGGCCATCGCGTGGAAGAGGGCGTTAAAAGCCAGAGTGAGCAAAGCGAACGAAGCGCCTTTCTGACGCAGGATTAGGAACCCGATGAGAAAGCCCACCAGCGTGGCTGAAGCGGTCGCCAGGATCACTGCGCTGAAGAAGCCGAGACCGGAGATATGGTTCAAAGCCACTGCGGTGGTGTAGGCGCCGAGCCCGAAAAAGAGGGCATGTCCGAATGAGAGGAGGTTTCCATATCCCAACAAAAGATTGTACGAAACGCCGTACAACGCGAACACGATGACTTCGGTCATAAGACTCACGTGGAACTTGCCCACGAAAAAAGGTAATCCCACGAGAGCGATCACCAACACCGCGCGGGGAAGGAGGCGACTCATCACGTCTGCCTCCCGAAGAGGCCGGAAGGTTTGACCACCAGCACCGCGGCCATCAGCAGATAGATGAGAGCCAGCGAAAACTTGGGGAAGAGCAATACGCCGAATGCCTGAAGCTGACCGATCATCAGCGATGCCAGCACCGCTCCCCCGAGGCTTCCGAGCCCGCCGATCACAATCACCACGAACGCGTCCACGAGAATTGCGTCGGCCATTCCGGGAAAGGTAGTCATCAGCGGCCCGGCAATCACTCCGGCAAAACCCGAAAGCGCCGCGCCGAATCCGAACGTAGCCATGAACAACACCGGCACGTTGATGCCGAGCGCTCCGACCATGGCCGCGTCATCCACTGCGCCGCGGATCACGATCCCGACTCGTGTCTTGAAGAGCACGACGGCCATGATCAACCCGATCAGAATCGACGCGGAAAACACAAAGAGGCGATATACGGGATAGATGATGCCGAACAAATCGACGCTCTGCGCCAGAAATCCCGTGATCGGCGCCGCGAGCGGTTTCGTGCCCCAAATCCACTTCACGGATTCCATAATGATGTAGGCTAGTCCGAATGTGAGTAGGAGTTCATGAACGTGGCCGAGAACATGAACGCGGCGCAAGAGGAACCGCTCTACCACCGCGCCGATCACGAATAGGGCAATAGGTGCGACGACTAACGACAGCCAAAAGTTGCCCGTCACGCGTAGCAGGGTCCACGAGAAGTAGGCTCCCAGCATGTAGAACGTGGCGTGCGCGAAGTTCAGCACGTTCATCATGCCGAAAACCAACGTGAGGCCTGAAGACACCAGAAAGAGCAAACCCGCGTACGTCAGGCCGTGGAGGAAAAATACTACCGACGCGTTCATCGTATCTCGTTCACCTCGCTGAGCCTGTCATATCAAGGCGCCCTCTGAGGGATGGTTCCAATGCCAGCCCGCGGTGGGCGGACGGCGGAGGCTGTCTCAAAACTTTGGAAGAGTATACAATCGTAGCACGACTAGGCTTGGACTGCGTCTCTGTCACCCTCACCCCGGCCCTCTCCCATGGGGAGAGGGAGGCGTGTGGAGCCTATTTTCCGGTCCCCTCTCCCTCAGGGAGAGGGTTAGGGGGTAGTCGTGCTACGATTCTACCCTCTGGAGGACTTTTGAGACAGCCTCCGCCGTCCGCCCCTACAGTCGGACGGTGGTTCTCCTACCAATGTTCGTTCAAACAAGAGACATCTACTGTGTCCAAAATCCCCCTGTCGCCCTTTACGAAAGGGGGGGACCCGCATTCCCCCCTTTGATAAAGGGCGGTTAGGGGGGATTTTATTGTTCGGCATCAGGCGTCTGTGAGTCGTGCCACAATACATATTTGAAAACACATTGGTATCACTCGCCAACAAGACGCGAGATTTGTAGGAGCACACGATCGCGCTGCTTGATTATCCGATCGGCCTTATCCGGAGGCCACTGATGAAATCCTTCGCCCGTCTTGACGCCCAGTTTTCCCTCTTTGATCCTTTCTTCCATCACGCCTGGGGGGAGAGGAGAGGTCTCTAGAAAGGGTAGCAAGTACGACTGCACGTCGTGTGACAGATCGAGCCCTGCCAGGTCTGCGGTCTCGAGGGGACCGATGAAAGCCAAGCGAAGCCCAAAGCCGCATTTCACCACAGTGTCGATGTCTTCGGCGCTTGCAATCCCGGCCTGGAGGAGAGACGCGGCCTCACGCCATAACGCGTGCTGCATACGGTTGCCGAGGAAGCCCGGCACGTCCTTCAGCACCTTTACCGGTTGCTTTCCCGCCTGCTTCATGAATTGGTAGACCGTCTCGAAAACCTCGTCGGACGTGTATTCCGACTTGATGACTTCCACGCACGGGACAATGTGCGGCGGGTTCCAGAAATGGGTCCCGAGAAACCGCTCTTTACATTTCAACGCTTCAGCGATCGAGGTGATGCTGATGGCCGATGTGTTGCTGCACAAGAGAGTGTCGGGGCCGACGTATCCTTCGACTTCAGCGAAGATTTGCTGCTTGATCGGCAGCTTCTCGCTCACCGCCTCGATGACCAGTCCCGCGTCCTGTGTCGTTTCGTCCAGGCGCGAACTGAGCGTGATACCGGCCAGGCATCGCTCTACATCTGCCTCGGTAGCCAGCCCCAGTTCGAGAAAGGTCCGGAAATTCTTTCGGATACGCTCCGGGACGCTCGCCAGCATGGTTTCGTTCGTGTCATAGAGCGCAACCGGATGCCCCTGCCCGGCAAAGAGCTGGGCAAGCGAATGCCCCATAAGCCCGGCGCCGATAATTCCTATACTGATTTTGTCTGACAAATTTGATCCTCCGTGATTGCGTACCGGCTCGCGTCGAACCCATTCTTACTGCGCACTGCCTCAGGGTGCATTCCGACTGCGAAGATTTTCGTTGTCGCCGAATCGATGTTGACCCAACAGGAACTACTTCTTGGGTGCCACTGCTGGCTCGCCCAGCAGTGTTTTCAAGTAGGGCACTGCTGGACAAGCCAGCAGTGGCACCCGTTCCAGCGAAACTGATGTCCGATCACCATCTTGAGACGCGACGGTTCTCTTCGAAGGAAATCGATCATTTATTCCGGTAGTCGCTAAGATTCCAGAATTGGTCTCCCATGCCCAATCAGACATCGGCAAGGCAGCGGAGCACCTTGCCCGTTAGTTCGCGCTTTTTGGGGAGGGTGCGGGAACCACTTTTTCACACGAAAATGGGTTCCCGCTATTCTCTTTCTTCCCCACCTCTTTACCGCTCGCTGCAAATGACCATAAGGCACTTGGTCGCTTTCGACCCGTCCGATGCACCGAAATGAGGCACGCTTGCGTCGAAATAGATGCAATCCCCTTCTTCCACGATGAACTGCTTGTCGCCGTGAGTGAACCGCATGGCGCCTTCCAGCACGAAGAGCATCTCCTGACCTTTGTGCTGAAAGACGGCCTGTGCTTTGGGCTTCACCGGAAGAGTCAGGATATGCGGCTCCATAAGCCGATTGGGGAACTTGGACGCGAGAGGTTCAAATGCATACCCGAACGCAGTCCCGTCCCGTGCGATGGTCTTGCGTTCGGATTTCTTGACCAGGATGATGGATGTCTCGGTCTCTTCTTCCGCGAATATCGTCCCGATGCTCACACCCAGCGCGGTGGCGATGTTGATGAGGGTGGAGACTGGCGGAGACTTCTTGGAATTCTCGACTTTGGAGAGATAGCCCTTGGTAAAGCCGGCCTGATCAGCGAGGCCCTGCAGACTGAGGCCGCGTTCCTGTCGCAGCTGCTTTATTTTACGGCCGATTTCGGATTCGTCGAGCATTGGTGGAAATCACGCGCCTCAGGGGGAGAATCCGGTCTGAATCCACGGGGAAGAGGCCGTGGCGAGTTTCCTAACGGCAAACCCAAGGAAACCCGTGAGATAGGAGTGAGTGTGGGGGACTCTGGTTAAAGGTCAAAGGAGAAAAGAGATCTCACGAGTTTCCAAATGGGTTTCCTAATAGAAAACGATATGCCACCATGTGGAAACCTTGTCAAGGATTTTCTCGGAGAACCGTGTCGCAGGTCTAGAGGCTTGAGGCCAAGGACCGAGTTCGGCCGCCAAACAGCTAAACCACGCAATTGGCCCGGTGCCTCACTCCTCGCTCACCGCGCGATTGAACTTCTCGCTGTCCATGACCACGTATGTCCCGACGGCTCTGGTGCACACGGCGCCGTCGCCGTTCTTGATCTCGGCCTCCAGATTGACTTTCGAGCCGTTGCGCGACTGAATGCGGCACCGGATTTCGATCTCTTGTTCTATATAGAGCGGTTTGAGAAACTGCACGTTGAGCGATGAGGTGACTCCCATCTGCTGGGTGAGAAAATGCGTCGTCCATCCCATGATTTCGTCGAAGAGCCCGCTCTGGATACCGCCGTGAAGGATCTTTCCAAGGCCCCTGAACTGCGAATGGGCATACCAGCGGCAAACAAGCTCGTTGGGCTCCGTTTCGGTTTCGTGGAAGGTCAGCTTGAGTCCTACAGGGTTGGACGGGCTGCAAAAGAAGCAACCGCCTTCGCTGTAGGGATTTTCCAAGGTCCTCATCAGTCCTCCATCCGGAGTGCGCTCAGTTGTTTGAGAGCATGGAAATGCTTTTGAGGGGCAGGCTTTCCAGCCTGCCGAAAACAAGTGTTCAGGTTCATTAAGGATGACAAGATGGTGCTCGTTACAAAGATACTCCGGGTGGCTCCGACGTTACACGTCGGAGCGCCGCAGGCGTAAGAGGTCTTGATCGCTCATCATGGAACTTCTCCATGTGAGAGAGGACAAGGACCTCTTGTTGCTTGGCAACCCCGACGTATAATGTCGGGGCTATCCACTGCGGATGAAATTCATGTGAGATCAGTTTCAACAGCATCCCACCCTACCGCGGCATTTTCAACGCTCCTCACCGCTGCCTCCCGCGCCAACTTCATACGCTCCCAAATCAGGCGCGCTTCCCAAGGGCCTCGGCTTGCCGTCGCGATCCGAAGTGACCTCCTTCAGCGGAATGCCTGCATCCACGACTGGCGAGCCGGGTAGCGGCCGGAAATCGCCACGTTCGGGCGCGACGAGCTTCGAGTTGTCTCCGATTACCGCCCTGGGATCGACGTCGGCAACGGAGGGGCGCCCGCGGTCTTGCACCATGCGCTTCACACGGGTTTTCAGGTCTGTCGCAGCGGCATCAGCCGCAGGGCACGCGAACCAGCCGTTGTTCTCCATCACTACCGCAGACCGCGGGACCTCAGCGAGAAACCTGCATAGCGCGAACAGGTTGTTCACGAACCTGTTGGGAGCATCTGCCGCGCGATGTGTGGCCGGGAGATTGGCGACCATGGGAGTGGGGCATCCCCATACCGTGTTGTGAGCGATAAGGTTTCCTGTGGATACCGTGGGGGCGCCTTCTCGGCTATAGCTGACCACAAACGCTGCCTCGTCTCCGTTGTCCGAGCCGGGCGCCACATCCACCAACACGTTGTTGCTGATGATGTTCCGCGATGAGCCGTACAATCCGATCCCAGCGTGCGTATTGCCCGAGATGAAGTTGGCGTCGATGATGTTGCTGTGCGAGCGGCCTTCCAGGTAGATCCCGCAACCGTATCCATCGCGATTGCCGTTGTTGGTAAAGGAGTTGTTGCTAATAACGCACGAATGAGCCGACGCGTCCGGGCCGATGAGGAGCCCGCATCCGCCGTCCTCGTACGGTCCGAACCACTCGTTCTCCGTGCAGACGTTGTTCAAGAACCGCACCCGAGCGCCGTCGATCTGGCACCCGTGGCCGCGGTTCCTAGTGAAGAGGCAGCCGTGGACGTGCCAGTCGTCGAGGCAGTGGAATACTCCTTCATTGCTGTTCAGTCGCATGGTGATCCGGTCGAGTTCCCAGTGTGCGTTGTCCGCTGGGCGAGATGCGTCGGTGGAGATTCCGTGGCCTCCGTATTTTTCGATGGTAAGGTTCCGCAGCACAATCCATTTCTTCGCGGTGCCTCCCCAGCGGTCGCCGGAATTGAACGCGACATCGAGTTCGTAGACCTCCACGAGATGTTCCGCGGGGTTCTCGTCATTCCACAGGCGGACGGCGAGCTTACCATTCTGCGCCTGAGAGAACGAGCCAGGGGGGACATCGACGGGTGACGCGACAGCGCTTAACATCCGGCGCTCGTCCACCATGACGAAGGCATTGGACTGAGTGCTCGGCCGCGGTCCATCTGTAGTCCAGGACAAGCCGAATTTCTTCCACCCAGTAACGCGCACGGTTCCCTGTAGAATTACTCTGTCCCGGTCAACGCCTTCGTACGTAATCGGCGCGCCTTCCTCGCCCGACGCGCCGCCGATGATCTGCTCGTGATATATTCCCTCCCGGATCAGCACGGTGTCTCCGGGACGTGCAACCAGTGACGCTCTCAGTATAGTCCGGAACGGTTCTTCCCTGGAGCCTGGATTTGTGTCCTTGCCGTTCTGCGCATCGACGTGATAGGTGAACGCAGCGGCGATAAGAGGAATAAGTCCGAAGACGACGATCATGGCCGGGATGAAGGCTGGGGTCCTGCACGCGACCATGCTTCGGATTCTCCGTTCGTGGAGGCAATGATGACCGCCTGGGATACCTTGCTTTGGCTTTACCTCATCGATGCAACGCTGTTGATTACCCACGAGATCGACTCCGCTTACTGGAAGGAATGGGAGTTGTTCCGGCTGCCCGGCGGCATAGCCTTCTTTCTGATACTGCACCTGCCGATCGTGTTTCTCGGGCTTTACGGCGCAGTTCTTGTGGCGCAGCATTCACACGCGGGCGTGATCTTCGCTCTGGTGCTCAGCGCCGCGGGTGTGGCCGCGTTCGTGATCCATTCCGTATTTATCCTGCTGGGGCGCCCTCAATTCAGGACGCTGATTTCACTGGCGATCCTCGCGAGCACCTTGGGCGTATCCACCGCGCTTGGGGTGGCAGCAGTGAAGGTCCTAGCGAGCTAGGCCGCATGAACATTGCCGAGTCCCACGTTTATCCGTATCAACTACTCAACGGGAATGTGTCTTTTTAACCGCTTTTACCGATGCGTTTTCAAGCAAGTGACATCCTTGTTTTGGTGGGACAGGCATCTTGCCTGTCACGTTCGGACAGGCAAGATGCCTGTCCCACCAGTACTTGTCCGAGATTGTGGCCTATTTGATTGCGCATTGGTCTTAGTGGGGCTGGCGTCTCCGCCGGCCATCACCAAATGACCGGCACGGAGGCCGGCCCCACCAACAGAGTGCTGTGACCCCAACCCAAATCAGAAACATCGGGTGCCACTGCTGGCTTGCCCAGCAGTGTGTCCTTACCATGCACTGCTGGACGAGCCAGCAGTGGCACCCAAGTCATTGTGCCTTCAGCTTCCACGCAGTCAAGGCAGTGCCACAACACCGGAGAATTGTAGGGAAAACTTCTCTTTACCCTCAGGTCGTAAACTCGCTCACCCGCTTGAAGAAATCATGCGACGTTACCATAATCGTCTGATTTCGGTCCTCCAGGTCCAGAGCTGACTCGAACGATTGTGCGGTCGCGTTGACATCGAGCACTCGCTTGGTAAGCCTTAACCCGCCAGGGCTCTTTCCCAGCATTGCGCGCGCAGTCGATAGCGCCTCGGGAATCAGTTCTTCACGCGGCACAATTCGGTTCACCAGTCCGATCCGTTCCGCCTCGTCGGCCGGAACGCGCCTGCCCGTCAGGAGTATTTCCGCAGCACGACTCATTCCCACCATCCGCGGAAGGAAGTACGAGCTGCCCATTTCGCCGCCCGACAGGCCGATGTTGATGAACGACGCGACGAAGAAGGCTTCCGGAGCCGCGATCCGCACGTCCGACGCGAGTGCGAGAGCGAAACCGCCGCCCGCGGCTGCGCCGTTCACCGCTGCGATCACCGGTTGAGGTATTTGCCGGAACCCGCAGCAAAGGTTCGAATACCGCTTCTGGATCAGACGAAGGTACATCTCCGCGGACTTGAAGGCTTCGTGGTCCGAATGCTCCGCGACCTGAAAGAGATCCGCGCCCGAGCAAAACCCGCGGCCGGCTCCCGTCAGGATGATCACCCGGATCGATTCGTTCTCTTCCAGCGCCTGGAAAAGCGACTCGAAAGCTTCGACGACCTCGAGATTCATTGCATTGAGCCGGTCGGGGCGGTTCATGGTGACCAGGCCGATACCGGGCTCGATTTCTTCCAGTGTGACCGGACCCTGCTTCAGTGCTTCCTTCTCGGGCATTGGACCTCCTTGAGCTTCAGCAATGAGCGCATCAACCGTACAGTCGATGCCATTCGTTGAAAACCAGCAGAAGCCAGATGCGGTGGGCGTGGTCTGAGCGACCTTGCTGATGCTCGTCCCAGAGCCGTCTCATCGCTTCGGGCTGGAAAAAGCCTTTCCGACTATCGAACAAACGCGACCGGGCCCACTCTTTGAGCCCATTCTTGAACCAGGTCCCGAACGGCACCTGGAACCCGTACTTGGACCGAGCGAGGATCGGGCGCGGCACCAATTCGCGGACAGCGTCCCGCAGAATGCGCTTGGTGGTGCGGCCTTTCAGCTTGAATGCCACCGGCAATCGGCACGCGAGTTCCACCACGCGGTGGTCGAGGAAAGGACTTCGCACTTCCAGAGCGTGAGCCATGCTCATGCGGTCCACCTTGGTCAGGATGTCCTCCGCGAGGTATGTTTCGATGTCGGTGAACCACATGCGGCTGACCGGGTCAAGCTGCATCCATTGTTGCGCGGCTTCGATGGCCGGGTCTCGGTGCGAATCGTAGCGGATGCCGGTCAGTTCCGAGACCTGGTCGAAGGAGAACGTTCGAGGGATGACCGCCAGAGGCTCGGACCGCACCCGTCGCGCCGCGTCTACGAAGAGCTTGAGCTTCTTCGACAGGCTGGTCCCGTAGTAGTCTGTGGTGGCGGGCAACCTGTCCACAAACGGCTCGATCACGCGTTCTCGTACAGTTGTTGGCAGCAAGTCGTACGCAAGCTGGAAACGCCGAGCGAGATAACGCTCGTACCCGCCGAACAATTCATCTCCCCCGTCTCCTGAGAGGGCGACCGTTACGTGCTGCCTGGTCTTCTCGGAGAGGTGCCAGGTCGGGACCGCGGACGAGTCGCCGAACGGCTCGCCAAAGTGCCGGACCATTGGCTCGAAAATATTCTCTACATCGTATTCGACGGGATACTGCCTATGGTCGGTACGGAGGGTATCCGCGGCCATCTGCGACCATGCGGACTCATCGTGAGTCGTTCCGGGAAAGGCAATACTGAATGTCTTCACCGGTTCACTCGAATGCCGCATCATGAGCGCGACAATCGCGGTGGAGTCGATGCCACCGCTGAGGAACGCACCAAGAGGCACGTCCGACACGAGGCGGATACGCACCGCGTCGTCAAGAAGGTCAATCAGCCGCGTACGGGACTGTTGGTAGTCTGCGTCGTTGTCCAGTTCAGGCGCGCGCCAGTATCTTCTCAGGCGTAGCCCGTCCGCGTCGAAAACCGCGATGTGTCCTGCGGGGAGTTTGCGAACTCCCGAGAATATGGTGTGGGGCGCTGGCACGAAATCGTAGAGGAGATACTCAAACAGCGCCTGGTGCGAGATTGCCCGCGGCGCCGCAGGGTCTTGAACGAGCGACGACAGCTCAGACGAGAACGAAAGCCTTCCATTGGAGTGGTGATAGTAGAAGGGTTTCTTCCCGAGCCGATCTCTCGCTGCCAGGAGCACGCGGCGGCGGTCGTCCCAAATGGCAAGACTGAACATGCCGTTCAGATCGTCTACGAGCGCCTCGCCCTTCTCCAGATACAGAGCGAGGATCACCTCGGTATCGGAGTCGGTACGGAAGCGCCGGCCTCGAGCTTCCAGCTCCGCTCGCAGATCTTTGAAATTGTAGATTTCGCCGTTGAAGACCAACGCGACCTTGCCATCTTCGGACAGCATCGGCTGACCGGCGGCGTATGAAAGATCAAGAATCGACAGGCGCCGGTGTCCCAGCCCGCAACCGGGGAACGAGCAGACGCCACCCATGTCGGGGCCTCGATGACGGAGGCCTTCGGTCATCCGGCCGATCGTCTCGACGGCCGGCTGGTCAGAAAGATCGACAATGCCGCATATGCCGCACAATGTGCTGGTTCCTCCTCAGACTCGCATATTGATTAGCACCGTCGAGTCGGGGAATCCAGCATGGAGTGACCATCTATATCGGTTTCCGAAAGTAATCACGGACTGGCTTTTGGGTGCCACTGCTGGCTTGACCAGCAGTGTGATCTCATTCGGTGAAAACTTCTCAGAATCCCTATAGTAATTCATCCACTTACACGGGAATGCCGAACGCTGTAAAGAAGAGGATCATCACCGCAGAGATCGCGGAGGTCGCTGTGGGGAAAGAAGGTTTTCGGAAGCAAACGTGTTGAGGGCAGTAGGGCGCCCGGATTCAATGTAAGTCCCACCAATACTGTCCGGAATACGGGACCGTATTTGCGAAATGGAACCCTTAGTCGCGGACTTGGACTGTTCGGCATCGCCCGTCGTTATTACCGCTCCTTCCAGGGGCTTTCCGTCCAACAACACCTGAATAGGAAGGGCTTCGCCGGGTTGGAAGTCCTCTTGTAGCCTTCCCTCGTCTTGACAACAGTTCCTGTGAACAGCACCATTGCCGTTGCCGGGTTCGCCTTGGAGTGAGGTGCGCTGGCATACTGAATAGGGCGTTCCCTTCGCGAGATTTCCCTTGGGCGAGGCCCCCGGCAAGTATTCACACGGCGGCGGGATCGTGCCACACAGATAGAAAACGTGCCACCAACAACGGCCTCAGCCGGTCGGGCATATGGTAGGTCGAGAAACGTTACAGCGCCCAGCGCCGGATTTCGTCATCAGGAGCAAATAGTAATGGATCTGATCGATCTCTTTCAGCGCGGTGGGATCGCAATGTACCCGATCCTTCTGTGCTCGATCGCTGCCGTCGCGGTTTTCTTCGAGCGTCTTTGGACTCTTCGCGGAGCTCGCCTCATTCCCCAAGGCTTCGTCCGGAGTTTCCGGGAGCACCTCGCACGGGGGCGGGTGTCGGAGGCTGCCCAATTGTGCGACGCCCACGCATATTCCCCGTTGGCGCGCGTAGCGCGCGCCGCGCTCGCTCACCACGGTCAAGGCGCGGACATGATCCGGTTCATGGTTTCGGAGGTTGGCGAACAAGAAGCGTCACAACTCGAACGATATCAAGCGATCTTGGGGACCGTCGCGTATCTTTCCCCGTTGCTGGGCCTCTTCGGAACGGTTTCCGGCATGATCAAAGCTTTCGATGTAATTTCTCAGCACACCGTGGTGGACCCGCCGATGCTGGCGGCCGGCATTTCGGAGGCCCTCATCACGACGTTTGCAGGCCTGGCTGTCGCCATTCCCGCGGTAGTCATGGACCGTTATGTGCAAAGTCGCTCCGACCGGATCTCGCTTGAGCTTGAGAAGAAGTCAGTCGCTATCGCCGAGGCTTTGATCATGGCATCCACGGACGCAACATCGCTGAAGCTCCATGCAGCTTCGGGACAATAAGAGCGCATGTTGAAAGCTCGTTGCGCCACCTTTCGGAACCGAGTTCTCGTTACTGAATTCTGATTGCCGGCCAGACCGGTCGCAGTGGTCCGAACAGGTCGGCAAGTCGGCCCGCTTCACCGGGCGGCATAGGAAGGAAATGCCCTATGAGTCTCCGATCCAAGAGAGCAAAAGGCGGCTCGCTTGACATCACGCCGCTGGTAGACCTGGTATTCCTGCTGATCATCTTCTTTTTGCTTTCGACAACCTTCATCGTCTCTCCCGGTATCAGGATTGATCTTCCCACCGCGTCGTCGCAGAAAATACACAAAGAGAAAAAGGAAATTACTCTTTCCGTAGACCAGGCGGGGGTGGTGTATTTCAACAAGGATGCGATCGATCCGGCAGCTCTCTCTTCGCGTTTGGCTGCATCGGCACGGGAAGACCGCGATACCACGGTCCTGGTCAGAGGAGACGCGAACACCGGGTTCGGAAGGGTCGTTGAAGTCCTGGACATGGTCAAGCAGTCGGGCCTTCATCGAATCGCTATTATGACTCAAAAGAAAAAGGTGTCGACGACTGCTGAAGATCGCCACGCCAGGGAGTGACTATGAAACGATTTACTCCCTTCCTTTGTGTGTCATTGGCGATTCATGTGTTCGCATTCGTCGCGTTCGCCTTGATCGCTCGCCCTGAGTCAAGTGTGGCCGGGTCATCCGACGGTGATCCCGACCGCGTGTTCGTGACGGTCCATTCGGAGCAGGATTTCACCCCGGTTCTCGCTATAAGCCCCACGTAACTAAACGACTACGCTGTGCCGTATTCATTCAGTTTCCTGCGGGCGCGCGGTCCACCGTGTCATTGCGAGGAGTGCAACGACGAAGCAATCTCCTGTGGTCAAGCGTGGGAGATTGCTTCGCTACGCTCGCAATGACATCGCCGCCCCGCTCTTTGACCCCACATAACTGAACTGTTACGCTGCGCCAATAGTATTTCTTGACATTTGATCTGTAATGTGGAAGGTGTTTCGCGCCGTAAGCCGTAATATGGCGACTCGTCACGGCATTTTCTACAGAGTGTTGAGGTGAGGCTTCATGATCCAGGTCCGGTGCCCTGAGTGCGGATTCCTCCAGACCCTCTCCGAAGAGAGGTTCCTCACGCTCCCATCGAACTTCCTCACCTGTCCTCATTGCCACGCCCAGGTGCCCAAGGAATGGCAGCCGGTCGACAGCGAAAATATCCCCGAAGACGCTCGCCATAAAATGCTGGCGTTTTCCCGTCGGATCCTGAATGGGGGCGACGTGAATCGTGACATGGTGTACGCGCTCGAGTCGCTGGTGCGCCACTACGGCACCCTGGAGGACAGCGCGAAAGCCCTGGGCATTGGGTACGCGCGCCTCGGTGAAACCAAGAAAGCCGAAGAATTCCTTTTGGCCGCACGTAACGACGCACCCCACGATCGGGAGATTCTCAGCAGTTTTCTCCAAGTCAGGCTCGAGGAGCAGGACTTCGACCAGGCGGTTGCGGTGGGACAGGCACTCATCGAGGCGTCGGCAGGAGGAGGCCACGACGAAGATATCGCTCGACTTGCACTCGCTCTCGTTGGGGCGGACCGCCGCTCGGAAGCGCGCGCTCTCATATCGTCATATCCCGGCCTGGATCAGCGGAATCCGCTCGTCAGGGAAGCGCGGCGGCAGGCAAATCGTTCCGGCAAACTCGGCATCCGATCGATTCTTGGGCGTTGGGCCTCGCTTAATCGGGTATTCCGCGGAACGTCTGAAGAAGAAGCGATCGTTCGGACCGCGCACTCTCTGCGCGACCTTGAGACGCCCTCCGGCCTGCGTGAGTCGCCAGAGCCGCCACTTTCCGAGCCGGCCAACGTCGATCAGCCTGAAACTCCGGCAGCCACCACCCGCAACGGACGACGGCATCAGGCCATCGCCGAATACTGGATATACGCGCCGGGCGACGCGATCCCCGAATGGGAGTCCATACGAAATCGTATGGCGGCCCGAGAACCGAACCTCGACAGAAAGCCGTCCGCTACCGAAATGCTCCAGGCGTTCCTTGACAAGCAAGAGCTCGCCGTTGACTACATCTTGCGCATCAAGGCACCCGAGCTGTTCGAATACCCGGAAGATCTGATTCCCCGAAATTCCCGCGAGTTCAGCGACGGCGACCATAAGATTCTTCAAGAAGCCCGAATGATCGCTCGGATTCGGCTGTCAACGCGGCGTCAGTCCAGTGTGGACCATCTCCGGTCTATCGTACAATTGACCGAGGCTATACGTGAAGAAACGGGCGGCGTAGTTCAAGACGCGGTTTCTCACGTGTTGTGGGGCGCAGACGCGTGGATGCGCGTGGCGGACGGCCGGGCAACGGATCTGGTGAGCACTCACATCCGTTTTGAGGCGCTCGAAGAGAGTGGGTCTGTCTGGATCCATACCCACGGCATGGCGAAATTCGGCATTCCGGATGTGGAAATGGAAGGAGTGCCCGATGAGTTTGCCTCCACGGGAATGAAGCTGCTTACGATGATGGCTCGCAGCCTGATCCGTGCTCTGGAAATCGGGACCCTGAACCTCCAGGCCAAATTTCATCTGGAAGGCACGCCGGTTCTGTTCAAGCTCAGACGTTACCCGGGCGACGAAGAAGGCCATTTTCCTGCGGGCAGCCTCAAAGTCTTTCCATATGTTGCGGATTACGATCCCGCGAGTCCCGCCACCATGCGGCACGTGCTTCGAATGCTCGCTCGGAAACCTTCCCATGAAGCGCGGTCTTCCACACCCGAGCCGCGTCGGGTTCGTACTCCGGAAGCAGCACAGCCCGGAGCTCACGCAACTCTCGTCAGGCAAAGGCTTCTAGAGGCGCATCGGCGAGCGCGTATAGAATTTCCCGCGTTTAAGAGGAAGTTCCAGGACGAGGGAATGTCCACCGACAACGTATTCGCGGTCAAGGTCGGCTTTCCTCTGGGAGAGAACGCGTTCGAGTGGATGTGGGTTTCTCTCGATGCATGGCGCGGAGGCACGATCGTCGGCCTCCTCGAGAACGGGCCGACGGCTCGCAAGGACTTACATAAAGGCTGCCGCGTTCAAGTGGGTGAAAGCGAGGTCTTTGACTGGGTGATCACCCGTGACGGCGCCATCGTGAAAGGTGCGTACACCGAACGCGTCATGTCTCGCGAGAGCAGCGCGGCGGTTTCGTCCGAGAAGGACTCCGCTTCATACGCCAGCGCCGGATCCTAGTGCTTCGCTGCAAGAACTCGCTGGCGCGGCCGTTCGTCGGTGTCTTTTGGGTGAAACTTGCCAGGGTGCCACTGCTGGCTTGCCCAGCAGTGCCTTCCCCAAAACACTGCTAGCAAGCTAGCAGTGGCACCCGGCACCTCAGACCGGGTGGCCGGCCGACGCGGGGAATACAACATCAGAATTGAGGAACAGACCACCGGATATGCTGGGCTCTTGCTGTGGAGAGATTATTTCAACCATTTCGCACACTTCTGATTCAAGCAATCCCTTCCATACCATTGTCAATGTAGAAGAAATGTGCCATCGTTAATTCAGGAGATCGTGTCCTTATGGTGGTGCAAGACATTCAAAAACTCCTCGAGACCCGCGCCTCACTCGTGTACGTCGTTTCTGAAGAAGAGGAGCGAGTCGAGAAGATCGTCGCGTCCGCAGCGAGCAAGGTGCTCGGCAAGTCTGCCGTGCCCTATACGTGGTCGTGCATAGAAGGCATCCGCAAGGGCGGAGAAGTGATCGACTCTACTGCCGACCCGGTTAAGGCACTGGCTGCATATCTTAAGATCAGAGATAGCTCACCGCTCTTGTTCAAGGACCTTCATCTCGTGCTGGACGGGAACGCTCCACTTGTTCGTCAGCTCAAGGAGTGTGCTCGAATTCTCCGCCCATCCCGAAGGACCATTTTCTTCGTGTGCCCGCACATGGCTCTCTCGTCGGAACTGCTGCCTCTGTTCCGAGTGGTCGACGTGCCGTTGCCCACATTCGAAGAGCTGTCCCGCATGCTGGACGGCGCGATAGACATAATGCCCGAGGCGAAATCGCTGCGACAATCCGTCACACCGGACCTGAAGGCGAAAATCGTTCGCGCCGCGCTCGGATTCACTGCGTACGAGGCGCTTGACGCATTCCGGTCTGCTCTGATGAACCGCGACACGGTTACGATTGAATGCGTGGATCTCGTAATGGCCGAAAAACGCGCCATGGTGGAAAAGAGCGGAGTGCTGGAATTCGTGACCTCGGAAACCGGTACCTGGGAGATCGGAGGACTGTTTAACCTCAAAAAGTGGTTGAACGAGCGTGGAGAAGCTTTTTCCCCTGATGTGGCGAAGCTCGGCCTCAAGCCGCCCAAGGGCATCCTTGTCATGGGAGTAAGCGGCTGTGGCAAGAGCCTTGCCGTTAAAGCCATCGCGTCGCACTGGAAGCTGCCGCTGCTTCGGCTCGACATGGGCCGCGTGTACGACGGGTTGGCCGGCCTCCCCGAAGAGGCGATGCGCAAAGCGATCAAGACCGCGGAGGCTGTCGCTCCGTGTGTGCTCTGGATTGACGAAATCGAAGCCGGTATCGCCAACCAAAAGCAAAAGGCCGCGGGCGGCAGCGAATCTCGCGTTCTGGCTTTATTCCTCACGTGGATGCAAGAAAAAACCGCGCCGGTGTTTGTCGGCGCAACTGCGAACGAGGTCGAGGTACTGCCGCCGGAAGTGCTGAGGAAAGGACGCTTCGACGAGCTGTTCTACCTGGGGCTTCCATCAAAAGAGGAGCGCAAGGAAATCCTCTCTATCCACATGCGGAAGGTACACCTCGATCCCGATCAATACGACATGGACTATCTCGCTGCATCAACGGAGGGGCAGAATGGAGCGGAACTCGAACAAGGCGTCGTGTCCGCGGTCTTTGAAGCCAGGGCACAGGAGATGAAAGTCACCGAGCATTTGCTCGCTAATTGCCTCCGCAATGTGGTCCCTCTCTCACGCACCATGCGGGAACGGATCGAGAAGATCGAAGCCTGGGCCCGCGACCGCGCTATGAAAGCCTCCCTGACGGTTTTTGATTCCAGGAATTAGCTTGAGAAAAGAAAAATGGGCTGAATAATCAGCCCAATGGATAGGAGTGGATAAACCGACTCTGCGCTGTGATCGTCTTTCGACGATCGAGGCGGCACGGCGGAGGGGGTAGTTACCGCCGTGCCGAGTCTATGGACTAGTGGATCTGGTCGGAAATGCGTTCACGTTGTCGTAAGCGACAGCCTTGGGTAGGGGCGGGTCTCAGACCCGCCCTTACGAGGCATATCGTGTTGTTCAGCACCTCAGCCTTCCAAAATCGAGTGGCAAGATACTTGCGAATCGATCTACTAGAAGGAAACGAGAAGATTGGTCTCGAATGCGATAAGGGGGTCTATTCCCCGGTTGAAGTTGACAGTGGCCTGAGCTTGGGTCCCGGTAGTCGGGAGCGTGCCACCGTTGATCGTGTAAATCGCTGCTGTGTTGGGGTACGCCGCTCCCCACCAATTGCCGGGCTTCCAGTAGGCAATGGTGGTATTCCAGGTCAGGTTCTCCAGGAGTTTCCAGTTCACCCCGAGATCGAACTCCCAACCGATATGGCGATTGTGGTCAGGAACGGGTATCCGTGTGGCCGTACCGAGCTGAAAAGCGCGAAGGTCGTTGTTGGTGAAGTAACGCGCCTGAAATCGATAATCACCGCCGAACGTATAGGCATTGGGCTGATCGCGCCACGCATACGAATATGTGCCGGAAATGTTGAGGTTCGAAGCGACCGCGTGGTCGTACCTGATGCCCGCATGGTGGAAATTCGTGGGTTGGCCGTGGCCCTCGGCATCCCAACCGTCGCCGGTGCCGTACATGTAGTACATCAGGTAGCCCCATTGCTTCATGAAGTAAGTGTTGGCGCCTTGTTCTGCTGCGGCAGCGTCCTCGATGGTGAACCTGGTGCTCGGGTCGTCGCCGGTCGCACGCACATAGCTCAGCGTCACTCTGCTCGGGCCCATGACGACACCGGTTTCGACGCCATACAACCATGCCTTATCATCTTCCTGCTGGTTGACAGGACCACCGGGAGTGCCGGTGCCGCGGCCCGACCTAAATCGATTGAAGGAATCGACCTCTCCATTAAAGAAGAACCGACCGTTGAAGTACTTGACCGCGCCCGCGATTCGGTAGCGCATAATGTTGTCGGAAGGGGCTGCGCCGGAAGCCAAAGGGCCCAATCGGGCATCGACGTTGGGAGATTCTTTTTGCCGATACGAGTCCGAGAGCAGTTGAATGAAGAGCGGCCCACTCCTATATGAAATCTCGCCCTGAGCCGCTAGAAAGTAGTCTCGCCGGTCATCGTGCCGCTGCGGAGCGCCGTCCTGCTCATTCCGGCTTGGAGAGGGCCCGACGTTCCAGGTGGACTGCTCGCGGGCAAAGTACGGGCTGAATCCGATACCCAGCGGACCGTAATGCGCGCTGATGCTAAATGAAGCGGAAGACCGGTTTAGCGGATGCTTCCACAGACCGATTCCGAACCCGCTTGTCTTGTAGCCGATGCTGAAGTTGACCCAGGGGGTCTTCATGCCGAGCTTGAGCCATTGAACGGTCACATAGGTATTGGGAACGTTGGCCGCGGTTGGACGGTCTTGAATCGGCACGTACAGGCTGTTGACGTACCCGGGGTTTATCCCGTTCGGTGGGTTGAGCACGCCGGCGATATAGGGCTGACCATCGGAATAGATCCCCAGAGAGGTCAGGTTGACGGACGAAGTGATGTCAATAGCGGAGTTCACCTTAATCTTGGGGTACAATGTCATGCGGTAGTCGACGATGTTCATGTCAGCGCCGAAGCGGTTCTCGCCCGCCACCACACCGATTATTGTTCCGGAGTTACTGATGCGGCTCGTCGTCGAGCGTGTGGGAAACGTGGACAGGTGGTTGATTCCGAGGTCCACGGGCCCGCCCATTTGACCGAAGATGTCCGTGTTGCCCGTACGCGCCCAGTAAATGTACCGCCACTCAAGGTCACCCTTGGTGCTGAACTCGAACGCGAGAGCGGGCAGAGCCGCGGCGAGACAACACAGTGCCACAGCCGCAATTGCGAAGGTCTTCCTCATCTAATCCTCCCTTAAAGAAACACTCTGATGCGCATGTCAGTGCGTAATATTTACGCGATTCAGGGCAAAACAATCCTGTTCGCCGCCGAACCGCGAAAAAAACACGTACCTCGGCCGCGCAAAGCAATCCAAAAGATAACGGTGAAGCTGATTGGTGACAGCCTAGAGACAGAATGTTAAAAGATGATGAGCTGCAAGTTAATTCTGAGGGGCCTTAAAAAAAAAGCGAACGGGGAAGGTTGGTGTTGGCGGCATTCGGCCGGGAGAGTACTGTAGGGGCGGGGTTGATCCCCGCCCGCCTAGCGAGGTCCGGGATAACGGGCGGGGATCAACCCCGCCCCTACAAGTCTAGCTGAGAAATCGGCGACGGTACTCGTCCACCACGAAGCTGAGGTGCTCGCGCATGGCAGCTTCGGCGAGTTCGGGTTTCCCGCGCTCTATGGCCTGAAAAACCCGTGTGTGATGGTCGAGAAAGACCTCTTGATACTCTTGGGTGAGAAAGTAGAGTTCGCGGCTCAGTTTGATCGAATAGCTGATCAGCCGGTGGATCGTTTTCATCAGGTGCAGGAAAATGGTGTTGTGAGCCGCGGCCGCAATCTCGGTGTGAAAGGCGAGATCAACGTCGGATCTTATTCTGCCTCGTGTGAGATCTTCGCGCATCTCCTCCAGAAGGGAGCGCATCTGCTGAAGCTGTTCGTCGGTGCGGTTGAGCGCAGCCTGCCGAGCCGCCCACGCTTCGAGCAGGGCGCGTACTTCAGTAAGTTCAACCACCTTGTGGACGTCATCTTGAAGTAAAGCTTCAATCGGAGATCCGAGCTCCTTCTCCGCGAGGCTCTTAACCACGGTGCCGCCGCCGTGGATAGATTCGACCATCCCGAGCATTTCCAGCTGCTGGATGGCTTCCCGAACGGAAGCTCGACTGACCCCCATCTGCGTGGCGAGGTCGCGCTCGGCGGGAAGTCGTTCACCTATGCGGAAAGCTTCGCGGACAATGGCATCCTTGAGCTGGCTCGCGACCTTCTCTGAGACGCGTTCCAGTTTGATAGGCTGAAATGAAGGAGCGGGTTTGGCTGGATGTTTGGTACGCATGAGTTATTGATTAGGCGAAAAGGGAGGTATGTCAAGCAAATTTGTCGGTGGTCCGACATTTTGATTGACAACTGGTCAGACCATGTTATGGTTAGCCATTCTCTGACCGTCAGGCATTAACCACCATCCTGCAAACCAATCGACTTCGTTCTCGCCAACCGGTCAGGTATGCTCGGGTGTTCCCTTTGTGGGCGCCAAAGCCCCCGATCTCCACATCGATCTTTTTCAGGCTATTCCCCCTTACGAGGGGCCACGCTTTTTCCAAAGGCTATCGGCGTACGGACTCCCGATTCGAGTGATCGGGGGCCCGCGAACAATCAGATAGGAGGTTGCAGAATGATGAAGAGGACGGGGTTGATACTGCTCGTTGCGGCAGTGGCGCTCGCACTATGCGCGACGTCCGCCAATCTTTCCCTCGCTCAGGCGCCCAAGGAAAAGAAGAAGATCGAGAAGTTTGGGGAAGATCCGCGAGCCAAAGAGTGGAAGGCGAAGAAGTGGGCCACTTCCGACAAAAAGTTCACCTGGCGCATGAGCGATCCGTGGGGCGGGTTGATCTTCCACGACATCCTGGTCCATTTTGCCGACAGCGTACGGGCATGCAGCGGCGGTCGCCTTGACATCAAAGTTTTCCAGACCGGCGCCATTGTCCCGGCCATGGAAATTTTCGACGCAGTATCCAAGGGCACCCTGGACGGGGCGCACACATGGCCCGGTTACTGGAAGGGGAGAAACGAAGCGTTCGTCGCGTTTGCCTCTGTTCCTTTTGGACTTGACTTCGAAGGCTACAACATTTGGTACTACGAGCGCGGCGGCGACAAGATGCTCAACGAGCTGTACGGGCGTTACAACATGGTCGCGTTCTTCTGCGGCAACGTGGGGCAGGAGTTGGGTATCCACTCCAATAAGCGCGCGGTCAAGATGGATGATTTCAAAGGCATGAAGGTCAGAACCGTAGGCTGGTACCAGGATATTCTCAATATGCTGGGCGCCAACGTCACCCCGCTTCCCGGCCCGGAAATCTACCTGGCCCTCGAGCGCGGCGTCATTGACGGCTGCGAGTTCTCCAGCCCCGCCGTGAACTATCCCCAGGGGTATCATGAAATCACCAAGTACGTAATCGAACCGGGCGTGCATCAGCCGTCATGCCAGTTCGACATCATAATCAACAAGAAGAAATGGGAGGAGCTGCCCGACGACCTCAAGGCGATCGTAGACATCTGCGCCAAGGAAACCCAGTTGTGGACCAACGCATGGCAGGAGAACCTGAACGTTAAGGCGCTCCAGGAGATGGGCAAGAAGGTCGAATACGTGGATATGGACGACGCCACCATCATTGAATTCGCCAAGGTTTCCAAGAAGTACCTCGATGACCTCGCCGCGAAGAACCCCGATGTGAAGAAGGTGATGGAATCCCAGGAACAATTCAAGAAGGACTTCGCTCCCTGGCGGAAGATGCGAGGCCGTTTGGCGCCGTGGCCCTATGAGATGATCATAAAGGGTGAGCTGAAACAGTAGGCCCTCGGCTAGTTGGTTGATTCAGAAGTCCATTTGGGCTGACGTCAGCGGTAATGACGGGTAAGGGCGGGTCTGAGACTCGCCCTTCCAGGGCACATCGCGTTGCCTACGCTTCGCCCTGCCCAGTGGCCTGGTCGCAAAGTACCTATGAATCGATCTACTAGCCGCCCCGGGACCGTTCCATCATTCCAGTATTCGAGGGGAGGCCATGCTCAAGAAGTTTGTCCACGCTGTGGATGCGTTCAACGAATTTGTCGGCAAGTATGTCGCCTTGCTCATCCTTCCGCTTGTGTTCGTTGTCGTGTACGAGGTCATCGCGCGGAAAGTGTTTCGCGCTCCCACCATATGGGCGTTCGAAATGACGGTGTACTTCTACGGCATGCACTTCATGCTCGGCGCCGCCTACACATTGCTTCACGACCGGCACGTCCGCATCGACATACTCGCATCCAAGCTGCCGTACAAAGTGCAGCTTTGGATCTCTATCATCACGTTCCTCCTGATCTTCCTCCCGTTCGTGGGCGGGTTGAGCTATGCAGCAGTCCAATATGCGGCGCACGCGTGGGCGGTGAACGAACACAGTTGGAGCGCGTGGAAACCGCCGCTTTATCCGTACAAGACCGTGATGCCGGTGGCCCTGATCATGCTGCTAGTGCAGGGGCTCGCCCGTTTCATTCGTGACATCTACCGATTGAAAGGGGAAGAGATATGAGCCCTGAGGCAGTTGCCATCTGGATGTTTGTGACGCTCGCGTTCGTGATCTTTCTCGGGCATCCCCTGGCGTTTTCCCTTGGCGGTGTCGCGGTTCTTTTCGGGCTTTTGGGTTGGGGCGGTTCGCCGGAAATCGTCTTCTCGCTGTTCACGAACAAGACCTACGGAGTGATGGAAGAATACGTCCTTGTAGCTGTGCCCCTATTTATCTTCATGGCGCAGATGCTGGACGTCTCGGGAATCGCGGAGAAGCTCTTCCACACCATGCACGTATTATGGGGGCCGGTACGCGGTGGCCTCGCGATCGCGGTTCTCATGGTGTGCACGGTATTCGCGGCCTCCACGGGTGTCGTCGGCGCGACGGAGGTTGCCATCGGATTGCTTGCCGCTCCCAATCTCCTGAAACGGGGGTACCACATCCCGTTGACTGCGGGAGCCATCTGCGCAGGAGGGACTCTGGGGATCCTGATTCCGCCGAGCATCATGCTCGTGGTATACGGCGGCCTCACGAACATCTCCGTGGGCAAGCTCTTCGCAGCCGCAATGCTTCCAGGACTCACCCTGTCGACGCTGTACATCATCTACGTGGCCATACGATGCGGGATCAGTCCCGAGCTCGGCCCGCCGCTGCCGGCTGAAGAGCGGATGTACTCGGTCAAGCAGAAGCTGTACATGATCGTGACGTCGTTGCTGCCGCCCATGTTCCTCATCGGTATGGTGCTCGGGAGCATCATCGCAGGCGTTGCCACGACGACGGAAGCAGCGGGCCTCGGCGCGATCGGCGCAGTAATCCTTGCCATCGCTTTCCGGAAGTTCACTTGGCCAGCCGTACTGGATGCGTGCACCGCGACCCTCAAGATCACTTCTATGGTGCTCATATTATTCCTCGGTGGGAACGCGTTTCAATCGATCTTCATGGGGCTGGGGGGCGGCGATGCCGTGTCATCGCTGCTGTTGGGTCTCCAGGTCAACCCGTACGTGATTCTTTTCATCATGATGGGCATCGTCTTTTTCTTGGGGATGTTCCTCGACTGGCTCGGGATCCTGCTCATTGTGATCCCGGTTTTCGGTCCGGTGGTACAGGAGTTGGGCTTCGATCCCCTCTATTTTGGTACCCTTATCTGTATTAATCTGCAGATGGCCTTCTTGACACCGCCTTTCGGGTATTCTTTGTTCTACCTAAAAGGGATTGCGCCTCCCGAAATGACCACGGGACTCATCTATCGGGGCGTGGTGCCTTTCATTTGCCTGCAGTGGGTGGGATTGTTCCTTTGCATTGTCTATCCGCCCCTGGTAATGTATCTACCAACGGCGCTATTCGGAGAGTAGACGCGACCGGCAGTTGGCAAGACATGGGGCCTCGCCGCGGATTGCGCTGTCCGTGGGGGAGGCCTCTGTTGCAGCCACAAGATTCGCCCGGAGAAAGGGAGAATTATGCAGATCGTTACAATTTCCACGCAAGTGGGCTCTTACGGAGAGGTAATCGCTGCTCTCGTGGCCAAGACGCTCGGTCTGGAATTGATCAGCAGGGAAAAGGTCCATGAATTGGCGCAAACCTGCGACTCGGATTACCGAGACGCGTGCGCACTTTATGAGACCGAGCACGGCCCCGGATTCCTCAGGCGCATTTTTTTCGACAAGCCTTCGCACACCAGTCTCTTTGAATCTCTCGCATACGAACAGGCCGCACGCGGCAACGTGGTCATAGTTGGCCGAGGCGCCCAGATCGTGCTCCGCGATTTTCCCGGCGTCCTCAAGGTGCGCGTTGTCGCCCCGACGGAGCTGCGAGTCCAGCGGATCATGGAACGCTACGGCATGTCCCAGCCGGACGCCGCCGATTACGTCAGAAAGCACGATCACGAGCGGCGGAACCTCATGCGCTCGGTGTTCGACGTCGATGCAACGGATTGGGGACTGTACGACCTGATCCTGAATACGGCGCGGTTCGACTCGGGAAGCGGGACCCACATTGTCGTGTGCGCCGCGGAGAAACTTCCGAAGCCCGCAGACGAGGAAGCGCAGAAGGCGAGACTCTCTGCAATGGCCCTTGCCAAGCGCGTCGAGACGGTTATCAAGAAGAAGCTCACCTCAACGGTTGCCCATAACGTTACAGCCGCGGCCGACGCCGACGGCGCGCTGACTCTCTCCGGTCGAGTCCGCGACCACCGGGACAGGGAAATGGCCGAGCAGATCGCCAGGGAATATCCCGGAGTTGCGTCGGTCACGAGCGAACTGAAAGTCACTGAGCTTTCATTCGGTATCTGAGAGTCCCTGGATGTCGGACACGATTCAGATTATCGTAGCCGCGGTGCTGCTCGTGGCTGTCTTCGTGCTCACCCGGCTCGGAATAATGCGCAAGATGATTCGTGCTGCCGGCCGGATCATCGAGGACCTCGAATCAAAGGGTGCTGTCGATGAAGAATCGGCGGTAACTCTCCCTTACTCTCGGACGAGGCTTATCCGGCTCGGCATGCGTGACTATATGGCCAAAGCGCTCGATTACCTCGTGACCGACGGCACGGTGGGAAAGACCGGAGATGGGCGGTACTATCTCCGCGTGCGCCCGAGTGAGGTCTCGCCACAGGATAGTGATTAGTGATTGCAGGCACGCGTAATGTCTCTTAAAGGGGCTACTCCGAGACATCAGGGGAGGCTGGCGCTACTGGGCCGGACTGATGAATCATGCCAACGGCCCTCTGTCACCTCCACAGGATGGCGCAACGTGCGCTCTTGCTACCCATCTCCGAGGCGGAGCCACGGAGTGTTGACCGAAGCCGAGGACTTTCATGCTTCGTTGTGCCCGAAAACCGGCGCATGGAAGTTGGTATGAGGCGCACGCATTTCGTCCACCCCTTGGGGAAACGACGAGTGTCGGTTGAGTCATGTGGGGCCAAGAAATGGCCTGCGCGTGCGCGCCGTGGTGAACTCCCAGCAAATGCCCCGAAAGGGGGTAACCTGTGAATAGTCACGCTGTAGCGTGATTCACCCTACGGAAACGAGCATTCAAACAGGGTTTTCAGGACCCCGAAAGGGTCGGTCTTGCACACGGTAATTGGCCGACCCGTTCAGGTCGTGGAATGGATGGGCCGTTTTCCGTGGGCTGAAGAGACTGCCTCAAAACTTGGGAGGAGTTGAAAATCGTAGCACGATCATGCTTTGTTTCCGTCTTAGTCACCCTCACCCCGGCCCTCTCCCAGAGGGAGAGGGAGGCCTGTGGAGCCGACTTTCGGTCCCCTCTCCCTCCGGGAGAGGGTTAAGGTGAGGGGGGAATCGTGCTACGATGCCGCCCTTTCAATGAGTTTTGAGACAGCTTCTGAAGCCACACGGCTATTCATGGTACGCCCTTCGGGCGAAGACTTGGTTCGGGAAGGCTGACAGGCACAATCCTACTGCCTTTCCCGCAGGTAACTGAACCATTACGGCAGCAAAATGCATCCGCTGGACTCTACGACTCCTATATTGTTAAATGTGAAGGCGGGGGTATTCTCCGACCGATAGTTGAATAACCCGTTGGGTGGGCATAGCTTGCGTGCGATGCAATACTGTTCGCAAATGCATGTTATTCCTTTATAGGGAATCTCGGAAGTCTTCGCGGAATGGGATCACACTGCTGGACGAGCCAGCAGTGGCACCCAGAAGTCAATCCGTGATTACTTTCGAGAACCGATATAATTGTTCAATTTCGCGGATAGAGACCCGCGAACGAGGCCGTAAGCAATGAGACTGAGACCGAAAATCAAGCTGAGATTTCGCGAATTGGGGCTGAGGACAAAGATTATCTGCGCCGCTCTTGCCCCCATGGTTCTCTTTGCGATCCTGTCCGGAGTCGCTGTGCACAACGTTCGGCAGTTGCTCGGCGCCATCTACACGGTGGACTACAGCCACCGAGTCGTGCGCCAAGCCCTGCGCATTCAGGAAGACGCTCTCAATATGCAAACGGGTATGCGTGGCTTCCTTCTCACCGGACAGGACGACTCCCTCGAACCCTACAAGGACGGGGATAAGGCAATCAAGAGCGACATCGCGGAATTGCGGACGTCGGTCGAGGCGGACCCCGCTCAGGTGAAACGGCTCGATGAAATCGAGACGATTATCGACACGTGGAAGAAGAACAACGCTACGCCCGCCATTCAGTTGCGCAAAGAAGTAGGTGATGCCAAGGGCATGGACGACCTCGCCGCGCTCGTTGCGAGGGGGGTGGGCAAGCGTTACATGGACGGCCTACGAGACAAGTCGAAGGAGTTCATTAAAAAGGAGCGGGCTAAGCTCCAGGAGCGAATAGCTGAAATGACCGCCCAGACGAATGCCGCGCGGCTCACCGCTGTGGACAATGTGGATCGCTCGTACGAGGCTATCGCGGTGGCAGAGAGTATCCAGGCCGCTGCGGCTGACATGGAGTCGGGCGTGCGAGGGTTCCTGCTCGCAGGAAATGAGGAGTTCCTTCAGCCTTACAGGGACGGTGTCGATCGTGTGTTCTCGGTCGTACGCCTCCAAAAAACACTGGTTGCCGACGATCCGGATCAATTGAAACTCGTCGACGCAATGGAACAGGAGCTGCGAGAATGGGTCGATAAAGTCGCACAACCCCAGATTGCCCTGCGCAAACAGATCTCAGCATCCAAGACCATGGCGGATCTCCGCGCTCTGGTGTCTCAGAGTGACGACCAGCTTGATTTCGACCGGTTCAGGGAGACCATGGCGGTGTTCAAGGCCCAGGAAGAGGGCACAATGACGAAACGCCAAGGCGCGGCCGATACCACGGCTGCCACTACCCAGCGAGTGCTCGCGGTAGGAACGATATTGCTCCTGATCGGTGCCATCCTCGTTTCGCTTCCTCTCTCGAGCGCCATTACGCGCCCCATCGCGGCTGCGGCTGACCTTGCGGTCGCCATCAGTAGGGGGGATCTCTCAAAGGGCCTTACGGTGAAGAGCAGCGACGAGGTCGGCCGTTTGGCGTTGGCACTCAACGAGATGCTCGAGAACCTCCGGGAACAGACGCGGCGCACGCTCGAAGGGGTTAACGTGCTTTGGGCGTCTGCCGCGGAGATCTCTTCGACCGTTGCCGAGCTTGGCCAGACGACCTCGAAGATGTCGGCAGCCGTGGCGGAAACGAGCACCACGGTCGAAGAAGTGAAGCAGTCCGCACGCGTGGCCAGCGAACGCGCCAAGAAAGTCTCCACGGATTCCCAACAGGCCGTCGAGATCTCGGCCGCGGGCACGAAAGCAACCGAAGACACGACCACTAAGATGAATCATATCAAGCGACAGATGGAGTCTATCGGCGAGACCGTGGTCAAGCTCAGCCAGCAGAGCCAAGCCATTGAAGCCATCATCGAGACGGTTCAAGATCTTGCGGACCAGTCGAATCTGCTCGCGGTCAACGCGTCAATCGAAGCAGCACGAGCCGGCGAACAAGGCAAAGGCTTTGCCGTGGTTGCACACGAGATCAAGAGTCTTGCTGAGCAGTCAAAGAACGCGACCGCTCAAGTCCGCACCATCCTGGACGCAACTCGGAAATGGGTGAGCGCGGTGGTGATGGCCGCGGAGGAAGGAAGCAAAGCAGTCGAAGCCGGCGTCCTTCAGTCCGCCATTGCAGGCGAATCGATCCACGCGCTTGCCGCCAGTCTGACCGCGTCATCCCAATCCGCGCAAGTCATCGATACGTCTACGGAGCAGCAATTCGTGGGGGTGGACCAGGTGGCCCAGGCCATGGCAAACATAGACCAAGCGATGCAGCAGAATGTTACCGGCATGGCACAACTCGAGGGCGCGGCCCGACGATTGGAAGAGCTGGGAGAATCGCTCAAGCAACTTGTGGAGCGTTATCGGGTCTGATGCCAATTCGCTTTTATAGGGATTCTCGAAAGTTTTCACGGAATGGAGACACACTGCTGGGCAAGCCAGCAGTGGCACCCGCAAGGCAACCCGTCAATACTTTCGAGAACCGATATAATCAAGGAACATCCCCAGCGTCCAAAATCCCCCCTGTCCCCCCTTTACGAAAGGGGGGGACTCGCATTCCCCCCTCTGATAAAGGGGGGTTAGGGGGGATTTTATCGTACGGAATCCGGAACGGGCGAGTCGTGCCGATGTTACTTGTATGGTGGCGCACTGGTATATGATCGGCTGCAAGGCTCACGAGCCCGCGGCAACTGAATCTCCGTCATTTCACGGTTTTTTGATTTGCCTTGCCGGTCCTTTTGTGCTTACCCTTCGGGCATGGATTTGGGAGTCCCAATCTGGCGGAATCCCAACATATCAATGTTACATACTTTTAGCGGTACAAGTGCTCAGGGGGCTTGCTTGGCCGGTAGCCGGCGGCCCCCGCGGATTCCATTCCAGGGCGCCGATTGACCGGCCTGTCGGGCCGGAGACAACAGGGCGTATTTTTTGGCTCTGTGTAGGGCCTCGATGATGTTCCGGACATCCGCATCCCGGAAGGAGGTGGTGGCCGAGGGGCGGAAGAACGGCACAGAGGCTCCATACGGGGGAACTCGATTATTCACGTGCATCTCATCGACTGATCAGTGAACGCAGGTATGGGAGGAGCAATGGCAAACAACAAACCGGGATGGTCGATACTGTGGACCACCGAGGACTGGCTTGCCGTGTGGCTGGGGTTTTTCATCATCGCCATAGTGCTTGCCGGTCTTCAGGTGACGATTCCCAAGTTCAAGTGGGTTACTGAAGGCGAATTCAGCTCGTTCATCGCACAAGCGGGCCAACAGGTGGACAAGCTGGCCAAGTCCGCCGGCGACAAAGGTGAGACGGCGCTTCAGGCTCAGGCCACTGCCGTGAAAGCGGCCATCGACAAGGGTGATCGCAAAGGCATTGCGGACGCGGGCAAGAAACTGGAGGCCGCTGCCAAGAATGTCAAGGACCCGGGGCTCAAGAAGGCGTCCGGTGCACTTGGCAAGGAAATCGGCGGCAATGCCGGCAATACCCTGAGCAAGATTTTCGCTGGAGCCAACATTCAATGGTCGATCTACCTCGCCATCGGTATCCTGATTTTGAGCATCATCGGCATGGCGTTGATGGGCGCCAAGATCGGGGTGTTCATACCGGGATTCTTCGTCGTGTTCATCATCGCATGGTTGTCGCTGTTCATCGCGGGCAACTACACGGTGAACTACTTCGGTATTGAATACGTACTGTGGTGTCTGGTAATCGGGCTGTTCATCAGCAATGTCATCGGGGTGCCCCACTGGCTTCAAGAGGCGGTGCGAACCGAGTTCTACATCAAGATCGGTCTCGTCATCTTGGGCACCCGAATCCTCTTTGGGGAGATCCTGGAGGCCGGTGCGCTCGGCATGATACAGGGCGTGCTGGTGGTTGGGATAATCTGGTACACCTGCTATTGGATCGCTCAAAAACTGGGAGTTGACGATGATTTTGCCGCCCTCCTTTCCAGTGGAGTGGCCATCTGCGGCGTCTCTGCGGCGATCGCGACCGCAGGAGCGATCAAGGGCGACCCCAAGAAGCTCAGTTACGTGACCTCGATTGTGTTGATCTGTGCTGTGCCGATGCTTGTCCTTCAACCGCTCTTCGCCAAGTGGATCGGTATGCCGGACGCTGTGGCGGGCGCGTGGCTCGGTGGAACTCTCGACACGAGCGGTTCGGTGGTAGCAGCCGGCGCGCTCATCAGCGAAACGGCGATGAAGGTTGGCGTCATCGTCAAGATGTCGCAAAACGTGTTGATCGGAGTGGCGGCATTCATCCTTGCGGTGGTGTGGACCTTCAAGACGGCTGAAGAGACCGGCGCAGAGCGCCCCGGCGCGATCGAGATTTGGCATCGCTTCCCCAAGTTCGTGCTTGGGTTCATGATCTCCTCGCTGGTGTTCTCCTTCATTCTCTCGCCGGACGTGGTCAAGACGGTGAAAGGATCGCTCAACGGCATCACTGTCTTCTGGTTTGCATTGGCGTTCACTTCCATCGGGCTTGAAACCCGTTTCGGTGAGCTGGCGAAGCTCGGCGGCGGCAGACCGGCAGCGGCCTTCGTGATCGCCCAGGGGATCAATATCCTCTGGACGCTGCTGTTGGCATACCTCATCTTTGGCGGCATTCTCTTTGCGCCGCCCAAGTTCTAGAATGGGGTTTAGATAGAACGAGGCTGCAATGCAGCCATTCTTCCGCACGGTAGGGGCGGGTCTGAGACCCGCCCCTACGATTCATTGCGCTTTCGAATGCATATCTCGGCGTGTCGAATAGGGCGGCGGCAGTACACCATTTGGTAAGTGCTACGGCGGTTGTTCACCGTCAGATAACTATTCTCACCCTTCCTCCCGGTGGGACAGGCGTCCCGCCTGACTATTGAGGAATCGAAAGCGAGAGCCGTGACAGGCAATATGCCTGTCCCACCATTTCTCTGCTCGAATTACACGATCTTACTTGTGAAAGGTCCCGTAAGATGCGGTTCCCTTTGGTCACCGCATCCCGCGCCGTTGCATAGTGGGGCCGGCCTCCGTGCCGGTCTCAGACAAATGGCCGGCAGAGACGCCGGCCCCACTATGTGCTAGCTGCGCACGCTCCCCTCGAAGGCCGACGGAATTGCGCCGCACCGACCGCACACGTCAATTGGGGCCTCGTTTTCAAATCCGCAAAGCGGGCACACGTGAGCGGCTGAATCCCGAGCGCCTTTGCCGTCGGTGAGTTCCATTATTTCGTTGTCCAGTGAAATTACGAGGTTGGATAGGTGCCGAACCAGGGTTTGGAGGATCTTCACCTGGAGTCGAGGATCCAGCTCCTTCAGGAGGACCGCGTTAAGCTGAAGCAGCGTGCAATCGGTTTCGGCTATCACGGCCGCGTGGCGGGTGTGCCGCGCGAACGCGCCCACTTCGCCGAAGCATGAACCTGGAAGGAAGTTCGTAAGCACCCGCGACCGTTTGACAACCTTTGCGCTTCCTTTCACGAGTACGAAGAAGTTCGAGTCAGTCTCGTTCTCCTCGATGATCGACCTGCCCCGAGGACAGGTAACGAAAGTGCCCACCGCGGCTACCTGTTTCATTTCCTCGTTGGTGAGGCGCGAAAAGAGTTCGAATTTAGTCAAATCTTTCAGCATCTCCCCATTCGGCGCGACGCCCGCGTGGATACCGCGCTTGAGGCCGGCAGCGAGCGCATCGGCCAGCTCTCTCGCGCGCTGGAATCGCTTTGAAGGAGACTTTTCGAGGCACCGCGTGACGATACGGTCGATCTCATCGGGTACCTCCGGATTGATTGTGCTCGGCGGCGGCGCCTCCTCTTTGGCGATGCGAGCGAATGTCTCCTTGGGATCGGACGACTTGAAAAGCGATTTCCTCGTGAGCAACTCAAACAGCACAACCCCGACCTGATAGATGTCCACCCGGTGGTCCTGTTCGCGCTGGAGAACCTGTTCCGGCGCAACAAAACGCGTCGAGCCCACAAGGTAGCGCTTATCGGTCTTCAGGTGCCTGCGAAAGCGCGCAATGCCGAAATCGGTAATCTTGGGCACCCCGGACGTCGAGAGCACAATATTCTCAGGCTTGATGTCCCGATGGACCACACCGTGCGAGTGGGCGTAGTCGAGCGCCTGGGCAAGCTCGTAAGCTATTTCCACCGATTTCTTGATGCTGAAACCCGCGGACCGTTGGTGTTCGAGTAGCGTCTTGCCGTACACGTACTCCATAACGATGTAGAGCAGGTCGTACTTCATCCCCACGTCGTAGATCACCACGATGTTCGGATGGAGCAGCGCGCCGGCAGTCTGGATTTCCGAGAAGAATTCCCGCATCACCTTCTCTTTGGGGTGATTGCGGTCGGTCATTTCGCTCAGAGAAAAGATCTTGATTGCCACCGGTCGGCGGATGATCCTATCGGTCCCGAGGAAAACCTTGCCGCGCGCACCTTTCCCGATGGGGCGGACAATGTCGTACCTTCTGAGCTTCAAAGATGTGAGGGCTACGTCATCCACACGACGTCACCGTTCGAATGAGGGGTTTGCGGAATTCAAACCTGGGACAAAATCAACGGTCCGTTGTCCGTGATCGCGATCGAGTGCTCGAAGTGCGCGGACAACTTGCCGTCTGCAGTTACCGCTGTCCATCCGTCGGAAAGCATCTTCACCCGCCAGGTCCCCTCGTTGACCATGGGTTCGAGTGCCAGAGTCATACCGACCTCCAGTCGAGGGTTCCAGCCGGGAGTGCGGTAGTTCGGAATCTGTGGGGGCTCGTGCATGTTCCGGCCCACTCCGTGTCCGACGAAATCGCGGACAGCGGAAAAGCCGTGCGCCTCCACGTGGTCTTGAACCGCTCCGGAGATATCCTGAAGCCGATTGCCCGATTCCGCCTGTTCGATGCCTTTGTAGAGCGCCTCCCGCGTCACGGTCAGGAGCCGATGGGCTTCCGGCGAGATTTGCCCAATCGAGAACGTCGCGGCCGCGTCGCCCACAAATCCCTTGTACACCACGCCCACGTCGATCCCGACGATGTCGCCTTCTTTCAGCACGCGCGGTCCTGGTATGCCGTGGACGACTTCCTCGTTCACCGAAGAGCACACACACGCGGGATAGGGCGTATTGTCGCGCATTCGGTAACCCCTGAAAGCCGAGTCGGCTTTTGCCTTGCGAATCATGGCGTCGGCCGCCTCATCCAATTCACCGGTGGTGATTCCGGGCCGGATGATCTCGCCGAGGTGCACGAGGATTTCGGCGACGATCCTGTTGGCATCCCGCATAGTGGCAATTTCTTTGGGGCCTTTGATGATGATCACATTGTGTTTGGACACGTTAATCCGCCTCTGTCGTCCAGGCTTTTCGAAGCCCGTATAATACCATACATTCGCACTATTTTCCCAGCGCGGCCATCTCAGCCAGGATTCCTAGATTGATGGGGTCCATGTCCACGCCGTTGAGTTCCTTGGGCGTTTCCATGAGCTTCGGGATTTCTCGAAATCGCGGCTCCTGCATGAGCGTTCGGAAGCATTCCAGGCCGATCTTACCGCGGCCTATGTGTTCATGCCGGTCCACGCGTGATCCGAGGCCCTTCTTGCAGTCGTTCACGTGCATCACTCTTAACCTGTTGAGACCGACGACTTTGTCGAACTCATCGAATACGCGGCGGAAGCTGTTCCTGGTGCGCAGGTCATAGCCTGCCGCGAACGCGTGACAGGTGTCGAAGCACACGCCGAGGCGTTCGGGTTGTATGCTAGCTGAAAGAAGGCGCTCCAGGTGCTGGAATGAACAGCCCAGCGCGGTCCCCTGGCCCGCTGTATTCTCCAGCGCGACCACCAGTGAATAGCCTGCCGTGGCTTTGAGCAGCTCGTTTAAGGATCGGCTCACCGCGCGGAGCCCCTCGTCCTCGCCTGCCTCCCGATGAGAGCCGGGATGCATTACGAGTACAAGGATGCCCAGGCGCTCGCAGCGCTCCATCTCTTCCAGGAATGCACGGCGCGATTTCTCCCGCAGTTCGCGATCCGGCGAACCCAAGTTGATCAAATACGAATCATGAGCCACGACCATGATTCCGGTGCGTTCCTGTTCGCGCGTGAATGCCTGAATGTCGCCTTCGGACAGCGGCTTGGATTTCCACTGAGTCGCGTTGGAGGTGAAGATCTGTATTGCTGTGCATCCCACTTCTTCGCCGCGCGCGAAAGCCAGATGCAGGCCTCCCGCGATCGACATGTGGGCCCCGAGAAGCGGCTGTCGGTCCACGCTCAGCTCCTTTCGTTCACAAAAACGGCCTTCGCGGTTGAATCTCTCCCGCGCGTACGGAATATGCTACCATCCCACCGATTTGGAAACAGGATAAGTCGGTTCGGAAGGGTGCAGAAACTGTCTCAGAAGTTAGGGTATGCTGCATTGGCAGGCGGGTGTGCGTTTGAATTGTGGTCAGCATTGTCAGACTCGCCCTGGCACCAACTACCAGAGGAAATAGAGATGGTTCTCGATTTTTATAGAACACTTTTGATATGTTTCGATTCAGCCGGACTCAATCAAGAGAAAAAGGCGTCAGACCTGCTCTTGGCTCAATTATAATATGTGAAGCTACTCGTCAGCGCCGGGCGTGATATCTCTTTCCAGGATAGGGATCAGTGGGGGAAGCGAAACCGTCGTTGTGTACCAGACCACGTCCAGGTCGATCTCGAAGTACGCGTGAACGAGACGGTTACGCATGCCAAGGATGGATTTCCAAGGAACCTCGGGAAAGGTCTCCCGGCGATTTTCGGAGATCTTAGACGCTGCTTCTCCAATTATCTCAATACACTTCACCAGGCCCAGAGCCAGCAATCGGTCTTTGTCGAGGTCGTCTCTCGTCTTCCCCTTAGCGAAATGAACGGCTTCGCGAGCCGCATCTAGCATATGCCGCAGCCGAATTCGATCATCCTCTCGCATACTGAACCTCGGCCTCGGCCATTACTTTGTCTCGGAAATAACGGCTCAGCTCATGAGGGGTCCGAAGATCCACCTTGCAGCCACCAAGAATATCTGACAATTCCCCCTCCATGTCAGCAAGCTCAAAATAGCCGGGAGTCTTCCCTTCCTCGAACTCTACAATGAAATCTATGTCGCTCTCCGGTCCGAAATCCTCGCGAAGATATGACCCGAAGACGGATAGCTTCCTAATATGGTGTTTTCGGCAGAAATCTTTGATCGATTCACGTGGAATAATAGGGCGCGCTTGGTTCATGGAAACCCTCCTGCGCTCTTCGGGCCATTGAGCATAGCCTCTGTCCAAGAAAGTATCCTTTTCCGTGACTGATGGCAATGAGGAAAGCCTGAGTCATGTGAGAAAGGGGCCAGATCTGTTCTTGATTGACAGGTAGGTTTGGCTTGTCGTCGCGAGGAGTGGGTGGTGAAACAGGATTCCAGTCTGCTATTCCGGATTACCGATAGGATGCCCGTTACACAGGTTGTCTCAAAACTCTGGACGAGTTGACAATCGTAGCACGATTAGGCTTTGACTGTGTCTCCGTCCCCCTCACCCCGGCCCTCTCCCATGGGGGGAGGGAGCCATGTGGAGCCGCTTTCCGGTTCCCTCTCCCTCAGGGAGAGGGTTAGGGTGAGGGGGAATCGTGCTACGATGCCACCGTTTCGAGGATTTTTGAGACAGTTTTTACAGCGCTCGATCATTTTTTAAGAAGATGAGCGAGCTTTCTACGTACGACTATGGTGTGGCAGCATTTTACGATCGCGACTGAACAGTTAGTGTAAATAGCATCTTGAGAGTTCCGAGGTCACCGAAGGTATGATAAGATGCCCTATCAAAGAATTTCGATGGAAGGAAAACAGCGTTGGACAGTGACGCGAGCAAAGGGTCGGCGGCGGCCAGGGAAGGAACTTTCGAATGCAAGGTGTACTATGAGGACACCGACTGTATGTCTGTGGTGTACCACGCCAACTATTTGAGATTCCTCGAACGGGCCCGGACTGAATACGTTGACGAGCGCCTGTCCAGCGTCGCGGGGTACCACGAGGGCGGGTACTTCTTCATGGTGCACAAGATCGAGATCGCGTTCCATGCGCCCGCTCGGCTCGGAGACGTGCTCGTAGTTCGCACCTGGATCGAGAATTCCACCAAGTTTCGTATCGTGGTCCGGCAGATCATCATCAAGAAAGGTCAGCCGCGAGACTACCTCGTCACGGCCACGGTGACGCTGGTCACGGTGAGTCCCGACGGTAAACTAATGGAAGTTCCGCGAGAGTTCCACGAACTGTGACGCGCATGGTCCCTATTCGTCTTGTCGCAGCCTTGTTGGCTCCGATCGTGATTGTTCTCGTGGCGACACGAGATGCGCGCCCCGCTCAGGCGGGTCAGCCCGATCAACGGATCGACCGACTGCTTAACGCCTCCGGCCTCACGAAGCAATTGGAGATGCTGGGCCCGGCGGTGCTGGCCGCGATACCGTGGGACGCCTTCCCCGACCAGAAGACACGAAACCAGGCCGAAGCAGCAGTCACTAAGACTGCCGGCAAGGACCAGCTCCTGCCTATCGTACGGCACGCTGTAGAAGCTGATTATCGCGAAGAGCACGTCGATAAGCTGCTAGCATTTTACGACTCCAAGCTCGGACGCAAAGTAAGCCGCCTTGTGGGCAATTCCCTCGATCAGGAAGCACTGAAAGGCATTTGGGAGGGACGGACGATCGTCACGGGGATGAGCGATGAGCGACGGGCAGTGCTCGAACGGCTCGTCAGAATCGAGATCACGGGAGAGCGCAACGGGCAGCTGGCGAGAGCGGTGGTTAGAGGGCTCGTAAAGGGGTTCCTGGACCACGCGCTCGACGGCGGCGACCTCATCGAAGATATTGGTCCGAAGCTCGAAGCAGTTGAGGCGGAGATTGCGGCGAGCGATCGTCGTACCATGGATATCGCGCTGGCGGGATTTGCTCACGCTTTGCGTACGCTGACCGACGCGGAAATCAGGGAACTCGTCGCGTTCCAGGAATCCGAGCACGCGGCGTGGTTCAGGCGGGGCGTGCAAACGGGGCTCGATGCAGCGGCCTTCAGCACCGCCGCGACGCTGGGCGAAGCACTCGCCCTCGGACAACCTGCCGCAAAGGCAAAGAAGCAAGGTCCAAGAAAGGCGCCCGCGCCCGGTGACGATCCTGGCGGGAAAGATCTTGTGATTGGTGTTCCGAGAGCGCAGTAGAGGTGAGAGTTCCGGAGAATGTCCGTCCAAGAATGACGAGCGAACAAGACGTTGCCGGTGGGCGCCGCGTGCGGTATTGCTCAGGCAAGCACTGCTGGACGAGCCAGCAGTGGCACCCCGTGGGGAGAAACGGTTCCTAGTGGGGCCGGCATCTTGCCGGTCGATTTTGGGCACCCTCAACGCGTTGATAGCATGGTGTCGCGGTATCCTCTCGAAAGGCATCCGGTCTGTTGAGAACCAACCGAACATCCGCGAGCATATTCGGTGTTGCGTGGTGCGCGGCGATAACGCTCATTGCGTCATACGCTTATGCGACCGATGCGGGATACACCCAATATCGCGACCCTTCGGGACGTTTCGCCTTCGATTATCCTTCCACGATGCAGGTACGATCCAAGAGCCCTGATGAGGTGTCGATCTTCCATCCGTCGGCAAGTCTGAGGATTTCGGTGTTTGTGGAGAAGCGCGGACGTCGGGGAGAAGCTAAAGTCGGACCTTTCTTGGCCTCGTTCAAAGAGCGCTTGAAGCAAGATATGAAGGAGTCAGTGGTGCTCGAAGAGGGCAAGCCGTCGAAAGGAGGCGATTCAGGTCACCTGGTATGCGCGTTCAAGGACCAGCGAGGCCTGGAACACGTCCAGCTTGTGCATTATGTTGTGAGTGAGGGGAAGGTTCTCCAGATGATCATCTCCGATCGGCCGTCAGGATTTGCCAATCTCGAATCCGTAATCCGCAAGGTGCACGACTCGCTCACGATCCTGGGCCAGGGACTCAAGTAGCAGGGCGATTCATGGGTGAGTTCACGCTTGTTTCCAGCTTTGTCCCGTCCGGCGATCAACCCCAGGCGATTGAGGCATTAGCGCGCGGGGTCAAGGAAGGCGTCCGGCACCAGGTTCTTCTCGGAGTGACGGGGTCGGGTAAGACGTACACCATGGCAAACGTGATCGCGCAGTCGGGAAAGCCGGCGCTGATTCTTGCGCCGAACAAGACACTGGCCGCGCAGCTTTTCGGTGAGTTCAGGGCGCTGTTTCCCGAGAATGCGGTCGAGTATTTCGTTTCCTATTACGACTATTACCAGCCAGAGGCGTACATCCCCCAAAGCGATACATACATAGAAAAAGACACGAGCATAAACGAGACTATCGACAAGATGCGCCATAGTGCGACGCGATCCCTGCTGGAACGCCGCGATGTGGTGATCATCGCGTCGGTGTCGTGCATTTACGGTCTCGGCTCTCCCGAAGATTACCGTACAATGCTCGTGCACCTCATCCAGAAAGAGGAAAGCGACCGCGACGACATCCTGAAACGTCTGGTGGAAATCCAGTACGACCGCAACGACATTGACTTTCACCGCGGCACGTTTCGCGTCAGGGGTGACGTGGTTGAAGTCTTCCCCGCTTACGAGGAATCTCTCGCCATCAGAATCGAATTCTTCGGAGATTCGGTTGACGGGATCTATGAGATCGATCCGCTACGCGGCAAGGTGATACGCGCGTTGGACCGAGTGGCAATCTACCCTGCGAGCCATTACGTGACCGAACGCTCGCGGCTGTTGGCCTCCTGCGACTTGATTCTGGAGGAGATGAAGGAACGAGTCGAAAACTACCGCAGCTCCAATCGTCTTATCGAGGCACAGCGTATCGAGGAGCGCACACGTTTCGATGTAGAAATGCTCAAGGAAATGGG